>SAMEA3387472__coassemble_3622_pt1 | contig 5639 bp, 4 predicted proteins | sample SAMEA3387472__metabat2_high_PE_003 | metagenome-assembled genome bin SAMEA3387472 (sample SAMEA3387472) | Felis catus | biome: Faeces | place: United Kingdom | collected 2012 | reverse complement strand
GTGGGCGATGAGGGACTCGAACCCCCGACATCCACCGTGTAAAGGTGGCGCTCTAACCAACTGAGCTAATCGCCCGCATCGACCTACTGTACCGTATGCCTCGACCGTATGGCGAGCGCGTGGCGTGTGTTGGTGTTCGGGCGCGTCGCAACGGTCACGTAATCTGGACTACAGAGTTGTAACCGTAGGAGGTCAAGAGCCATGGCGCAGCAACCTGAATCCGGCAGGAACGCTTCGGGCATCGCCCGGGCGGGCAAGCGCAAGTGGGGATATAACCCCGAACAGGTGGATGAGTTCCTCGAACGTACCCACGCGTTGTATGACAGCGAAGACGCCCAGCTGACGCAGCAGGACATCCAGAACGTGTCGTTCGACCTGAGCAAGGGCGGCTACGTCATCAGCCAGGTGGACGCCGCGTTGGGCCGGCTCGAACGCGCCGTGGTGGATCAGCAGACCACCCGGGAGATCGCACGTCACGGACGTGTGGTGTGGAAGGCCCAGACCGAGGATCTGTACCGCAGCCTGGCCGCTCACGCCGACCGCGTGGCGCGCCAGCGTTTCCGCCCGGGTGACGCCAAGGCTCCGTCCTACGATCGCAAGCAGGTCGACCGTCTGGTGGATCAGGTCATCGACAAGGCCGCCGCGGAACTGGGCGTGGACGGGGTGACCGCCGACGATGTGAAGGACCTGGTGGACGTGAACTCCACCAGCGTGGCCAATGTGATCTTCACCCAGCGCAAGGGCAAGCGCGGCTATGACGAACGCCAGGTGGACAACTACCTGAACGCCTGCGTGCGGCTGCTGAGCCGCATCGAGTCCTATGCCCGCGTGTCGGACTACGTCCACGACCCCGCCACCACGCCGCAGCGCAGCACGGCGGCCGAGACGGCCGCGGCTCCGGCGCTGTTCCCTCCGAGGGAGCAGACCCAGTCGCTCGATACGGCCGCGTCCCCCACGGTGATGGACGACGACTTCGCCGAACTGCATCGCGTCGAGCAGCAGATCTTCGCCGTTCCGGCACCTGCCATCCCGCGCGAACCCGCGGTGGCGCCCGTGCCGCCTGCCCCGGCTCCCGCACCGTCCGCACCGACTGCCGAGACGGTGTCCCCGGTGACGACGACCGCCATGCCTGCTCCGGCCCCCACACCCGAATACACGACTCCTGCGGCGCCGGCGCCGGTCGCATGGGATTACGCCCGGCCGACCGAGCCGGCGGCCGCGGCGCAGCAGCCCGAGCAGAGCACTCCGGAGAAGAGCGAGGATCCGCTGTCGGGGCTGGCGCATCTGGCCGCCGCCGTGCAGCAGACCCAGCCGATGCCGACGGCCTCCGATCCGCAGGTGCCGTCATTGGACGTCCCCAGCGTGCCGACGGTGCGCTCGCTGAACCTGGACGCCATGCCGTCGCTGGACATCCCCGATCTGTCGTTCCCCACGTTCGACAATGACGAACCGACGCGGAAGAAGACGGAACAGTGAATCAGAACCTTACCGTGGTCATCCTCGGGTCGACCGGTTCCATCGGCATCCAGGGATTGGACGTCATCGCACGTCACCGTGACCGGTTCACCGTCGTCGGATTGGCGGCGGGTGGCGCCCATGTGGAGCTGTTGGCCAAGCAGGCCGCGGAGTTCCAAGTGCCGCAGGTGGCCGTATACCGGGCCGACGTGGTGCCTGCATTGCGGGAGGCGTTGGACCGCGCCGGTGCCGTGACCACGCAGATTCAGGCCGGGCCGGATGCGGTGGAGGCCGTCGCCGGATGCGGCGCCGCGGTGGTGCTCAACGGCATCACCGGCTCGATCGGCCTGAAGCCGTCCATCGCCGCGCTGAAGGCCGGCTCCCAACTGGCCTTGGCGAACAAGGAATCGGTGGTGGCGGGCGGCAACCTGCTGTTCTCCGCCCAGACCCGGGACAATCAGATCAATCCGGTGGATTCCGAGCATTCCGCGATCTGGCAGTCGCTGCGCTCCGGCACCCATGCCGAGGTTTCGCGCCTGATCGTCACCGCGTCGGGAGGCCCGTTCCGCGGCATGACGCGCGAGCAGATGGCCGACGTCACCCCCGAACAGGCGCTGCATCATCCGACGTGGAACATGGGGCCCGTCGTCACCATCAACTCGTCCACGCTGATGAACAAGGGACTTGAGGTCATCGAGGCGAGCCGACTGTTCGACATCGAGCCTGACCGGATCGTGGTGACCGTGCATCCGCAGTCCATCGTGCACTCGATGGTGGAGTTCCGCGACGGCGCCACCATCGCCCAGGCCTCACCGCCGGATATGCGTCTGCCGATCGCGCTGGGCCTGTCCGCGCCGGACCGTCTGGACGACATCGCGGCGCCCTGCGATTGGACGACGGCCGCCACCTGGACCTTCGAGCCGTTGGACGATGAAGCGTTCCCGGCCGTGAATCTGGCACGCCAGTGCCTCAAGGCCTCGCAGAAGCATACCGCCGTGCTCAACGCGGCGAATGAGCAGGCCGTGCACGCGTTCCTGGACCACCGGCTGCCCTACCTGGGCATCGTGGATACGGTCAAGGCCGTCATCGACCAGATGGACGCCGAATTGCGCGGCAACCCGGTGTTCGCCTCCGTGGAGGAAATGGGCGAAGTCGAGCTCGAAGCTCGCCGTCGCGCCGATGATCTGATAGACAAGCAGTTGTGATTCAGAACGATACCCCAGCCGAAACCATGACCGGTGACATGACCAACGACAAGCCGTTCCGCAAAACAGGAGAGGCCGCGATCAGCGAGAGTCCGCTCCATCCGCGCCGCCAGTCCCGCCGGATCATGGTGGGGCCGGTGCCGGTCGGCGGCGGGGCGCCGATCTCCGTGCAGTCGATGACCAACACGCCGACCGTGGACGTGTCGGCCACGCTCCAGCAGATCGCCGAGCTGACCGCCGCCGGATGCGATATCGTCCGCGTGGCGGTGCCCAGCCAGGATGATGCCGACGCATTGCCCGAAATCGTCAGGAAGTCGCCGATCCCGGTGATCGCCGACATCCATTTCCAGAGCAGGTACGTGTTCCAGGCCATCGACGCGGGATGCGCGGCGGTGCGCGTGAACCCGGGCAACATCCGCAAGTTCGACGAGGTGGGACCGGCCATCTGCAAGGCCGCCACCGACGCGGGCATCTCGCTGCGCATCGGCGTGAACGCCGGTTCGCTGGACAAGGAGCTGTACGCCAGGTACGGCGGGCCGACCCCGGAGGCATTGGTCGCCTCCGCGCTGAAGGAGGCCCGCATGTTCGAGGACGTGGGCTTCCATGACTTCAAGATCTCCGTCAAACACCATGATCCGATCACCATGGTGCAGACCTACCGACTGCTCGCCTCCAAGGGCGATTGGCCGCTGCATCTGGGCGTCACCGAAGCGGGACCCGCCTGGCAGGGCACGATCAAGTCCTGTCTGGCGTTCGGCGCGCTGCTGGCCGAAGGTATCGGCGACACGATCCGCGTCTCCCTGTCGGCGCCGCCGGTCGAGGAGGTCAAGGTGGGGTGCAAGATCCTTGAATACCTGGGACTGCGCCCGCGCAAGTTCGACATCATCTCATGCCCGAGCTGCGGACGCGCGCAGGTGGATGTGATTCAGCTGGCCAACGCCGTCACCGAAGGGCTCAAGGATGTGACCGCGCCGATTCGCGTGGCCGTGATGGGCTGCATCGTCAACGGTCCGGGCGAGGCACGCGAGGCCGATCTGGGCGTGGCCTCCGGCAACGGCAAGGGGCAGATCTTCATCAAGGGCAAGGTCATCGAAACGGTGCCCGAGGACAGGATCGTGGATACGCTGCTGGAGAAGGCCAACGAGATCGCTGCGCAGATGGAGGCCGAGGACCAGGTGCCGGCCGGCGCCACCGGGCCGGTCGTCGTGCCGATCACCCATACCGCGCGTCACATGTGAGCTCATGCACCGGCCGTCGCGTGACTACAATGAACCGACGTGATGCATCATCGGAAGTCCACACGGCGGCCGGGCGGCTGGAGCCGCCGCCGGCGTCTGCTGACCACGCTGCCGATATTCATCGTGCTGTTCGGCATCCTGGTCACCGTCTCCACGTTGACCGACGTCCAATGGCATGACGACGCCACCGGACGCACCATCACGCCGGCGACCCCCAACACCGCCGTCGCCTTCGCCAACCCCGACGACGTCCCGCTGCCCGCGCTCGGCACCTACGAGGTCCGCGACCGCTACGTGACCATCGACGTCACCCGCGCATCCACCGGCGAGGTCCAGACGCTGAACGTGCACGTCCGCGAGCCGGTCGATGCCGGAAACGGTCTGCCCGGCGTCGTGTTCCTGCACGGGGCGGGATACGGCACCTGCGACAACTCGTTCAGCGACGTGGCGAAGGCGATGGGCACGGCCGGTATCGTGACCGCCGTGGTGGACAAGCCCGCCTGGTCCACCATCGACATCAACCGCGACTATCCGGCCTCCGCGGATGCCTATGACGCGGTCATCGACTACATCCGCGGCCTGGACGCGGTGGACGACGGCAAGGTCGGCATCTACGCCACCTCCGAGGGCACATGGATCTCCAGCTATCTGCTGCAGGACGACCCCGACGTGGCCTTCCAGATCCTGCTCAGCCCGATGGTGTTCACGCCCCGGGAATCGCTGGCGTTCTTCGTCGCGCAGGATTTCACGCTCGCCGGCGCCCACGGCGGTTACCAGTCCTTCGTCCGCCGCGTGTTCAACATCGACGCGGCGCTGCTCGGACTGACGAACCTGGACATCCGGACGCTCACACCGGAGGCGTACGCCATCCCCACATTCGTGGCGTACGGTTCGCGGGACGTGATGACCGCGCAGATCGACGGTCTGCACACCATCCTGGACATGTGCGAGCGGGCGGGAAACCCTGACGTGGTGATACGCAGCTACCGCGGCGGCAACCATGTGCTCCGGCCCGGCGACCTGACGGCGCTCGGCACCCCGTATGCGGGCAACTACGTGAACGATCTAATCGACTGGATCGGCGGCACGCTGGCCGGGCTCGATCCGATCTGCGAACAGGTGGCGGGGGCGCCGATCCGGCAGTCGAGCGCGGTGCCGACATTGCGGGCGCAGCGCGTGGCCACGATCTACGGCGTGGTGTTGCATATCCTGACGCTGGTGCTGCTGATCGCCTCGGCGGCGGTCGCTCTGGTGGGTGCGACGCGCCGGATACGGCAGGGACTGCGGCGCAAGGAGCCGGTGTTCGGCTTCAGCCACGGGTTCGGCAGGTCGCTGGCGTTGCTGGTCATGGCCACGGGGCTCACCCTGCTGCTGTTCGCGGTGGCCATGGGACGCATCATCATGTCGGTGGTGAACCTGGCATGGGGCGGCACACCGGCGCATGATCCGGGCATCATGTACTGGAGCTGGCCGGTGGCACAGGTGGTGTGCGCGCTGGTGGTGTGGGAATGGTCGGGCGTGCTCGCCCGGCTGGTCGAGGTGGCCTCGGCCCGCGGCATCCTGCGGGTGCCGCCGCGCAAGGGGGCGGTGCGGGAGATCGTGACCGGCGAGCAGCCGGTGCTGGCCTCGCGCCGATTGGGGCGCGTGATGTTCTGGCTGGCCGGAACCGCCATGTTCGCCGTCCTGCTGGTGTTCGCGTTCTGGGGCCTGTTCTCGTATGCCGAACCGCTCGTATACTGAG
>SAMEA3387472__coassemble_3083_pt1 | contig 6871 bp, 4 predicted proteins | sample SAMEA3387472__metabat2_high_PE_003 | metagenome-assembled genome bin SAMEA3387472 (sample SAMEA3387472) | Felis catus | biome: Faeces | place: United Kingdom | collected 2012 | reverse complement strand
GGCGATGTCGATGTCGTTCGACGGGTCCACGCTGGCGGCTTCCAGCACCCGAAGCGCCGCCTCCAGTTCGTGCAGGGCCTGTTCGGGGCGGCCGGTCTCGCTGTAGAGCATGGACAGGTTGTTGTGCAGGGCCGCCATGCGCCGGTCGGTGGGGGAGAGCGTGGCCTTGGCCGAGTCGATGGCCTGGTGGTATAGGTCCTCGGCCTGGTCGTACCGGCCCGCGGCCCGCATGCTGGTGGCCGCGTTGATCAGCGTGGTGGTCCAGGCCTCGGTGCCTTCCAATCGCATGCGTAGCGCCAGTTCGATGGAGCGCTGCACAATCCACTGGTTGTCCTCATGTCGGCCCTGCGAGCGGTAGAACCCCATCGTCTCATTGAGCACGGTGAGCAGACCGGCGTCATCCCCCGCGTTCTCCGCATCATCCATGGCCTGCAGCAGATAGGGCTCGGCCTTGGTCGCGCCTTCGTGCGCCTCGAAGATCGCGTCCAGCCCCTTGAGGAAGGCCTCGGCGTCAAACGTGGCGGCGGCGGAGCGAGGGATCAAGTTGTCCGAATCGGCCGATTCGTGTGAATCGGTGGCTTGTGCATCGTTGTAGTCGGACGATTCCCCCGATTCGAGCAGCTCGGACGTGGCGGAGATACCCGCGTCGTTATGTTCGCCTGCGGCCCACGCGGCCAACGCCGCCTGCAACGTGTCGTTATCCATGATCGCTCCTTGCCCGATATGGGTACTGACACCAGTGTACGGTCGGCGGCGGCTCCAGTGGGCGGATTTCGCGTTCAGTGGGCGGGCGGCTGCCGGGCATGCCGCCGGATAACGGCGATATACCAAGGCGGCCTGAGGCGGAGGTTCGCCACAGGCCGCCCAGTGAAGGTCTAACCCGCCCGCTGAATCATCGTGATTGCTGAGCGGAGGCTGCGCTGCCTTCGTAGCGGCGCGAGAACAGCACCAACAGCGCCACGGCGATCACCGCCAGCGGCAGACCGCCGAGTGCGGGGTAGTGGTAGTTCATGCCGGAGACGGTCAGCATGGCGCCGCCGATGATCGAGCCGACCGCATTGCCGAAGTTGAACGCCACCTGCACGGTGGCGCCGCCAAGCAGCTCGCCGCCGCCCTTGCCGGCCTCCGCCATCAGCAACTGCTGCGGCGAGGAGACGAAGAACAACCCGAACGCGATCCAGAAGGTCAGGATGGCGCAGATCACCGGGGAACCCGGAACAAGGAACACGAACAGCAGACCGATGCCGGAGACCGCCTGACCGAGCGCGGCGGTGCCCGCATGACGCCAACGGTCGCAGATACGGCCGCCGACCAGACCGCCGACCACCATGCCGAAGCCCGCGAGCATCATCAGCAGCGGCACCACGCCCGACGCATAGCCGCCCACCTCGGTCAGCCACGGGGACACGTAGCTCCACCAGCAGAAGATGCCGGCGTTGCCGGTGAACACGGCGATCAGCACCATCCACGGGCCGGGCTTCCTGAGGAACCGGAACTGGCCGGCCAGGCCCGCATCCTTGATCGGCTCGACGCGCGGCACCCACGCCAGCACCAGCACAACCGTCATGGCGGCCCATGCCGCCAGAATGCCGAAGGCCAGACGCCAGGACATGAACTCGGCCATCATCGTGCCCGCCGGCACACCGAGCATATTCGCCACGGTCTGACCGGTCACCATCATCGAGACGGCCTGCGCCTCCTTGCCCTTGTCGGCCAGGGTCTTGGCGATCAGCGTGGCGGTGCCGAAGAATGCGCCATGCGGCAGCCCGGAGATGAAGCGCCCCACGATGAGCATCGGCGAGCTCAGCGCCACGGCACTCAGCAGGTTGCCGACCAGCGTGATCGCCATGAACAGCAGGATGAGCTTCTTCGGCGGCACGCGGCGGCCGAAGACCAGCATCAGCGTGCCGACGCACACGCCGATGGCATAGGAGGAGATGTAGTTGCCCGCGGTCGGGATGTCGACGCCCATTGCCGCGGCAGCCTGGGGCAGGATGCCCATCATCACGAATTCCGCGGCGCCGAGCACGAACGCGCCCGAGGCCAGGGCCAGGATGCTTCTTTTCATGGTGGTTCCCTTGATATTGCCGTAGTCATGGAAAAAGGGAATCACTGTAACCAGTGATTCCCTTTGAGTTGTCGGGCTGGCGGGATTTGAACCCGCGGCCTCTTCGTCCCGAACGAAGCGCGCTACCAAGCTGCGCTACAGCCCGTTTTGGCAACGCAGAAGATAATACAACGAAACCGGGGACAAATGCAACCGGCGTGTCTTACGGCGTGTATCGGCGTCTCGGTACACTGGACGCTTATGTGTGACATGACTGAAAACGTTGAGAATCAGAACGAGGAAGAGGCCGTTGCTCCCGCAATGACCACCATTGAGCGTGCCGAGATGCTGATGGCGCAGGACGCCGCCATCGCCGCGCGCGTGGATGAGGGCGCGACGCTGGACGAGGCCGTGGACCCGGGCAACAAGGAGTTCGGCCCGCTGGCGCACCCCGAGCAGGTGCAGATGCGTGTGGCCAAGCGCGCGATGATGATCAAGGACGGCATCAACCCGTACCCGGTTGAGGTGGGCGTGACCCACACCATCGAACAGGTGCGCGCCGACTACGACGGCAAGCTTGAGGCCGGCCAGGAGACCGAGGACGTGGTCGGGATCGCCGGTCGCGTGCTGTTCCTGCGCAACGCGGGCGGCCTGTGCTTCGTGCAGCTGTCCGCAGGCGACGGCACCACCATCCAGGGCATGATCTCCAAGAAGGAGATCGGCGCGGATTCGCTGAAGCAGTTCAAGCAGCTGGTGGATCTGGGCGACCACCTGTTCATCAAGGGCCGCGTCATCGCCTCCAAGACCGGCGAGCTGTCCGTGTTCGCCTCCGAGTGGGCCATCGCCGCCAAGGCGCTGCAGCCGCTGCCCGCCCTGCACAAGGAGCTCAACGACGACACGCGTACGCGCAAGCCGTACCTCGGCATGATCGCCGACGAGCGCATCCGCAACATGGTGCGCAACCGTTCCAAGGCCGTGGCCTCGCTGCGCCGCACCTTCGACAACCATGACTTCATCGAGGTCGAGACCCCGATGCTGCAGACCGTGCACGGCGGTGCCGCGGCCCGTCCGTTCACCACGCATATGAACGCATTCGACATCGACCTGTTCATGCGCATCGCCCCGGAGCTGTTCCTCAAGCGCTGCCTGGTCGGCGGCATCGACCGCGTCTTCGAGATCAACCGCGACTTCCGCAACGAGGGCGTCGACGCCACGCACGCCCCCGAGTTCACGATGGTGGAGGCTTACCAGGCCTACGGCAACTACGACACCATCGGCCAGCTGACCAAGGAGCTTGTGCAGCAGACCGCCATGGACGTGTTCGGCTCGCTGAAGGTCACGTTGCTGGACGGCACCGAATACGACTTCGGCGGCGAATGGAAGACCATCAGCATGTACGAGTCGCTCTCCGAGGCCCTCGGCGAGGAGATCATCCCGAACGGCGGCCCGGACGCCCCCGGCACCAGCGTGGAGCATCTGGGCGCGATCGCCGACAAGCTCGGCGTGGAGCGCGACGACGTGGAGAACCACGGCAAGCTCGTCGAGCACCTGTGGGAGCACTTCTACGAGGACAAGCTCTACGAGCCGGTGTTCGTACGCGACTTCCCGGTCGAGACCTCGCCGCTGGTCAAGTCGCACCGCACCAAGCCCGGCGTGGTGGAGAAGTGGGATCTGTACGTGCGCGGCTTCGAGCTGGCCACCGGCTACTCCGAGCTCAACGATCCGGTCGTGCAGCGCGAACGCTTCGTGGCCCAGGCCAAGGATGCGCTCGCCGGCGACGCCGAGGCGATGGACATCGACGAGGACTTCCTTGAGGCCCTGGGCGTGGGCATGCCCCCGGCCGGTGGCATGGGCATGGGCATCGACCGTCTGCTCATCGCCCTGACCGGTGCCACGATCCGCGAGACCATCACCTTCCCGCTGGTCAAGCCGCTCAACCTGCAGTAGGAACGGCGGGAATCGCGGCCGCATCGCCGTGATGGTGCTCTCAACCCCTGCGGTCGTGCCATAGACATTGATTCGGGCCTTCCCGTCCCATGCGGACGGGGATGCCTTGTTGTTGCCGCGGACTCATGCCGCGGACAGACTCTTACGTTCCATGCCGCCAGCCATCGCCGCGGGTGCATATGGGTCGCAGCGGTCCGACGCCGGCGATATCCATCCTCTGCGAGACCATGGCGGTATGGGAATCGCAATCTGGTTGAAGGGGATGCGGCCGCAGACGTTGCCGGCCAGTGTGGCTCCGGTGGTCATCGGCGCGGCCGCGGCATGGACTTCCATCCGACAGCTCGGCGTATGCGCACTGACCTACCCCGCGCCGGAATCCTGCGCAATCAATCGTGCCACGCAAACCACGCTGGAATCGCGGTTCTGGCCGCTGGCGATCCTGTGCACGCTGGTCGCCCTGTTCCTGCAGATCGCCGTCAACTTTGCCAACGACTACTCCGACGGCGTCCGCGGCGTGGACGAGGGACGCGGAGTGGCGTCGCCCGCGTTGCCCGCGTCGCCGGCATCATCCTCGTCGGCCGTACCGACCGGCACCCCCCCCGTGGCGGTCGTCCTCTCGGGCCGGCGCGACGGCATCGCGGCGACCTCCATCCATGCACCTGCGCGTCTGGTCGCCTCCGGTGTGCCGCCGAAACGGGTGTTGGCGGCGGCCGGCGGGGCGGCGTCGCTCGCCTGCCTGTGCGGTCTGGCGATTATCGCGATCACCGGATACTGGTGGCTGCTGATCATCGGCGTGTGCTGCCTGCTGGCCGGCTGGTGCTACACCGGCGGCCGGCATCCGTACGGGTACGCGGGCCTGGGCGAGTTGTTTGTGTTCGTGTTCTTCGGCCTGGTGGCGGTGCTGGGGACCCAGTTCGTGCTGTGCGGAACCGTCACCGCGACGGGGGTGCTGGGCGCGGTGCAGGCCGGTCTGCTCTCCTGCGTGCTGCTGATGGTCAATAATCTGCGCGATGTCGATTCGGACCGCGTGCATGGCAAACGTACGTTGGCGGTGCGGCTGGGGGAGCGGCGCGCGCGTATCCTGGCGGTGGCGTCGTACGCCATCGCGTTCGTTCCCGTGGCGGTGATGGCGCTGGTGCCGCTCGTGCTGTCCGCGTTGAGTCTGGTGGGATTGCCGTGCTGGTGGCGGACGAGTTCATGGGTGGGCGTCAACGCATCGGGGGAACAGGAATCCGGGTCATCCGGGGGATGGGCGTGCGCGTTGCCATCGCCGCCCGACACCTTGACGTGGGCGATGGCGACGTATGGCGTTGTCTGTCTGGCGATCGCGGCCCTGACCATTCGCGCGCTGCTGCGGCGCGACCATGCCCGCGCACTGCCGTTGATCGGCTTGTCGCTGCTGGTGTGCGCCGTGGGATACGCCGGTCTGGCGGCGATCTGAGTCCTCGCCCCGCGATTCCGCGTCATCCTCCGGCCTATAATCGGTGGTATCGAGGGAAGGGGGTTTCATGCGGCGTTCGTATACGGTGTGGCCGTGGCTGTCCGTATCCGCCGTCATCGCGGTGCTGATCGGTGCCGGCACGTCGTTCGCACCGTTGTATCTGGACAATTGGGGAGGGGATGCCCGCCATTACATGTGCCCGATGATCGGCGGTCACGATGTCGATGATTCCCGTGTGGATGCGGGGCTGTGCGTCACCCCTCTGGCCTGGTTCGTCGTCGTCTCGGCGCTGTGTCTGCTGCTGGCCGTGGTGTTCGCCGTGTATTGCGAGACGGCGATGCATGTGGACGCCGCCGGTGGACTGCATGCGGGCGGCATGATGACGCGTTCGGCGCGTCGGGCGCGGAATGCGATGTTGTGGACGTTGCCGGCGTTCCTGGTGGTGGGACTCGCTTTGGGGATATTGACCGCGGCGGCGTGGCTGCCGTTGGTATGGTTCGTGGCGCTCTCCGCGGTGTGGCTGCAGGCGGGGTGGCATGTCTGCGACCGGATCGGGCTGCGGTTGACGACGCGGACGGCGAACGACACGTTGGCCGCGATCTGGGGGTTCGGCGTCGCACTGGTCACCCATGCGTTGGTCTGCTGGCACGTGACGTTCATCGGCGGCATACGTGGTGCGGCGCTGTCCGCCTGCTGCTCGTGGGCGATCGCCTCGGTATCCTATAACGGTGACGCCGTGGGGGAGGCGGCTGCTGTGGACCGTCGCATCGCCACGGCGCGGGGCGTCATCGCATCCATCATTCAATGGGTGATGGTGTACAACGCGGTCCGCGCCGGCGAATCCGCCTCAGACCAGACGACGGCCACCTGGTTATGCCCCCAGTTCTCGGTGACCGCCTCCGGCGCGCGTGTCGGCAGCTGCTCGCCCGAGGAATTGAGACCGCTGCTGTCATCGGTGGGACTGGTATTGATGGTTGCGACGTTGCTGGCGAGCGTCTGCGCGGCGATGGCCTGCCATTTCGGGAGGCGGTCGGTGTCCCGGGGGCTGTACGCCGTGGCGGGGTTATGCGCGGCTTCGGCGTTCGTCATCGGCACCGTTGTGGCCTGATCGTCGGTTCGGCTGCGGCGCAACGCCGAACCGGTTCCATAATCCGGTTCGAGATGCACCGTATCGTCGGGTTTGTCGCGTAAACTGGGTGCATGACTTACAAACTAGTACTGCTCCGTCACGGACAGAGCGCATGGAATAAAACCAATCAGTTCACCGGCTGGGTCGACGTCCCGCTGACCGAGCAGGGTGTCGAGGAAGCCAAGAACGGCGGCCGCCTGCTCAAGGAGAAGAACGTCCTGCCTGACATCGTCTTCACCTCGATGCTGCGTCGCGCCATCAACACCGCCAACGTGGCGCTGGACGAGGCCGATCGCCTGTGGATTCC
>SAMEA3387472__coassemble_2763_pt1 | contig 8077 bp, 8 predicted proteins | sample SAMEA3387472__metabat2_high_PE_003 | metagenome-assembled genome bin SAMEA3387472 (sample SAMEA3387472) | Felis catus | biome: Faeces | place: United Kingdom | collected 2012 | reverse complement strand
GGATGTTCGGGGGCGGGATTTTTACCCCCTTATGATGTTTTGGCCGAGGTCATCTGCCACATATAAGCGAGATGGGTGGCTTCCAAACGGAAACCACCCATCTCGTCAAGGAAAATGCAAGAAGAGGTGAGGAACCCTCAGTCGATGTCGGTGCCTTCGTCGCGGGTCGGCTCCTTGGACGGGTCGAAACCGGAGACGATGAACATCACGCGGCGGGCCGCGGAAACGGCGTGATCGCCGAGACGCTCCATGAAGCGGCCGATCAGGACCACGTCGATGAGCTGCTGGTTGGTGCCCTTCCAATCCTCGGACTGGGCCAGTTCGAAGGTCTTCTTGTGCAGAGCGTCGAGCTTGTCGTCGTTGAGAATGATCTGCTCGGCGGTCTTGGTGTCGCGGTCGGTAAGCATGGAAACCACCTGGTCGGCCACATTGTCAAGGAACGCCTGCATTTCGGCGAACAGCGGCTGGGCATCGGCCGGCAGCGGGGAAGCAGGATAGGTGCGGCGGGCCGCTTCGGCGATGTGACGGGCCAGATCGCCCATGCGCTCGAACGTGGCGGCCAGTCGCAGCGTGGAGACGACCACGCGCAGATCGGTGGCCACCGGGTTCTGCTTGGCCAGCAGCTTCACGCACTGGTCGATGACGCTCGACTCGAGCGCATCGATCTCGATATCGCCGTCGATGACGGCCTGGGCGGCTTCAAGATCCGAGTTCAGCAGCGCGTTGCCCGCGCCGTTGATCGCCTTGCGCACATCCTGCACCATGCGATCGAGGTCATCGGCAACGGCCTTGAGCTCCTCGTCGAAAATAACGCGCATTGTTCATGCCTTTCGTGGGTAGTGCTGTACAACCTCAACCAGTGTAATATTTTGGGCGGTGTTTTGCGGACAACGTAGTCAATGGCTACCCGTTGTTGGCTGAGAATTCACCGGATGGTTCACCTGTCATTCATCTTGCCGCGGTTGTGCGAGAATGACCCTATGCCTGAATTCATCGATCCCAGTATCCTCATCTTCGTCGCGTTCGGCATTGTGGGCGTGGCCGTGGTCGTCACGGTCGGGTTCTTCGTGGTGGACCGGATCACCCCGGTGGTGACCAAACTGTTCGGGGGAGCGTCGCCGGTGAGCCGGTTGGAGGCGGAGGTGCAGCGTGTCCTGCCGCACCGTCGGCAAGCGGAGGAGAACGAGGACGATGATCTGGACGATTCGACGGCATCGCTGCTGTCGGTGCTGCCGGGGGCGTCGATTGTGGTGGATGACGATGACGAGGTCGTCCGGGCCAGTCCCGCGGCATACACCCTGGGAGTGGTGATCGACGACGCGATCGCCGACGAACGTGTGCTGGAGCAGATCCATGAGGTCCGCGAGCATGGCGGACGCGCGCAGTTCAACGTGGAAACCCGCACGCCGTGGCAGTATGAGCACGCCTTCGACGATCTGGGCGCCGAAGCCAAGGAGCGACGCCGCCGCAGGTCGGTGACCCGCCCGAATTGGCTGAAGATCACCGTGGGGCGCATCAGCGACCGGTTCGTGGTGGTGATGATCGAGGATCTGAGCGACGTCATCCGGTTCGCCCAGACGCGCGACTCGTTCATCACGAACGTCTCCGAACAGCTGCTGAAGCCCACCGAAGCGCTGATGAATCTGGCGGATTCCCTGGAACAGGGCGGGGGCGACTGGGAGCGTATCGCACGGGATGCACGGCAGGTGCGGACGACCTGCGGTCATCTGAACCGCATGGTGTCGGATCTGCTTCTGCTGATCAAGGCGCAGGAGCCCATCACCCCGTCGGCCGCGAATGTCATTGCGCTGCGCGAACCGCTGGAGGCCGTCGTCGCGACCGCGGAGGCGGGTGCTGCGGACCATGGCGTTCACCTCTCGCTGACCGGGGACGTCGATATGCGTGTTCACGGAGATACCGAGCAGATCCGCATCGCCGTCGCCAAGCTGGTGGACAACGCCGTGGCGTACTCCACGGACGGTGGGTCCGTCACCATCGTCGTCCGTGCGTCCCAGGATGGCGGCACGGTGGAGATTCGGGTTATCGACTGCGGATGCGGCATCCCGCAGCAGGAGCAGACGCATGTGTTCGAACGGTTCTACCGGGGCAGCAACCAGAACGAGCGCACGCAGGACGGCATCGGCCTGGGCCTCGCCATCGTCAAGCATGTGGCGCTGACCCACCATGGTTCCGCATCGGTGTGGAGCCGTGTGGGGCAGGGCAGCACGTTCACGCTGTCATTGCCCGTCGCCCGGTAGGCGGCGGGCGTGATGCGGCCCGGGGCTATTCTCCCAGTCGGCGGTAGTCCCAGCGGTCGAAGTGTTCCCAGACGAGCATCATCAGTCCGATGACCACGCCGATGCCGCATACCAGCGTCACCCTGATCGACACCAGCCCGAAGTGCTGCAGGATCAGGCAGATGACGGTGGCGATGATCCACAGCATGGTGCCGATGGTGAATGCCTTGCGCAAATCGACGCGTACGGGCTTCGGTGCCGGTTTGCGCGCGTTGGGATCAATGATCGGGGCGAACTTCATGACAGTACTCTATCTCGGAACCGACACGGCCGGCAATCACTCCCACAGCTGACCGACAACGTAATCGACGCAGTTCGTCAGCGTCGCCACGTCCGCGGGCTCCACCGACGGGAACACGCCGACGCGGAGCTGGTTGCGCCCGAGCTTGCGGTAGCCGGAGGTGTCCAGGATACCGTTCTCCCGGAGCGCCGCGGTGACCTGCGTGGCGTTGATCCGGTCGTCGAGGTCGATGGTGACCACCGAGTTCGAGCGCAGTGCAGGGTCTGCAACGAACGGATGCGCGTAATCGGATTGCTCCGCCCACTGGTACAGCAATGACGCGTTCTTGGCGCACCGTGCGGTGGCCCATGCCATGCCGCCGTTGTTGTTCAGCCACTGCAGCTGCTCGTTGAGCATGATCAGCGTGGCGATGGCGGGCGTGTTGAGCGTCTGGTCCTTGCGGGAGTTCTCGATGGCGGATTTCAGCGACAGGAACGGCGGAATCCAGCGCAGCACGCCTTCCAGCGAGGTGCTCTGCTCGATGTCGTAGGCACGGTCGATCGCCGCGGGGGAGAGCGCCGCGATCCACAGTCCGCCGTCGGAGCCGAACGCCTTCTGCGGGGAGAAGTAGTAGACGTCGGTCTGGCTGATGTCCACCGGCAGCGCGCCGGCGGCGCTGGTGGCGTCCACGATGGTCAGCGCGCCCTGCTCCAGGCTGCCTGCGATGCGATGCACCGGGGCCGCGACTCCGGTGGAGGTCTCGTTATGGGCCCAGCAGTAGGCATCCACGTATTCGGTGTATTCGGGCAGTCGGCAGCCGCCGGGTTCGCACCGGTAGACGACCGGATCCTCCAGGAACGGGGCGGCTGCCGCGGAGTCGGCGAATTTAGCGCTGAACGACCCGTAGACGCCGAACGCTGCCCGCCGGGTGATCAGTGAGGCGCAGGCCATGTCCCAGAACGCCGTGGCGCCGCCGTTGCCCAGCACGATCTCGTAGTCATCGGGAATGCGGAGGAATTCGGCCAGCCCCGTGCGAATCGACCCGACGATCTGCTTGATGGTGGATTGACGGTGCGACGTGCCCAGAACCGTGGCGGCGCCGGCGTCCAACGCCTGCACCTGTTCAGGGCGGATCTTGCTCGGTCCCGAACCGAAGCGTCCGTCCTCGGGCAACATGGATGGGGGAATCGTGATGGTGGCCATGCGAACCAGCCTAGCCCTGTGGGCGGATTGCGCCATATTCTGACCGTTTGCTGGACACATGCTGTGCTGCGGGACGGCGGGTCCGAGGTGACACGCCCGGAATGCTCACAGGGGTCGGCACACGGCGGCCGGACCATGCCTGAATGGGGCAAACGCCGCGATTGCAACGGTTTCGCCGCGATGGGCCGGTGTGGTTTCGGGGGATGTGCGTCGATGAGGCGACTGGTTTGGGCGGGGCTTGTTGTACGGTAAACAACCGTGACGGCAGGACGTCTCCATGGTGAGACGCCAGGAATCCGGCAAGGAGCAATTGAGATATGAGGCATACAGCCCATCAGGCGGCCAATAACTCGCGCCAGTATATCCGCACGTCCCGTTCCCTGTTCTCGAGCGGCAGCGGTGCGCACAGCGCCAAGGCGGTGCGCATGGCACAGATGACGCAGTCCAACGGTGCCGTCCTTGGGCTGGATCAGGCGGTTGTCGAGCGTCTCAACGAGGTGGCTCCCCAGACCCGCCGCGCACTGCGTGAGGCGGCACGGGCCGCCGAGCGTCGTTCCCACATCCTTACCTCGGCCTCGCTCGCCGCGCTTGTCGGCACGGCGGCCACCGCCGTGGCATTGGCCGGGCCTGATGACATCAAGGGCAGCATCCTGGCCGATACCGCCACCACCACTACCCAGCTCAAGCGCATCACCACCGATGTGGTGTCCCGTTCCGAGGATCGTACGCCGTTGAGCGCCCTGTCCGATGGCGCCGTTACCGATACGGCTGCCGCGTCGCAGGAGACCGCGGCGTCCACCGACACCGCCCAGATTGCCAGCGAGGGCGACTGGCAGGCCACCGGCGACGCCTCGCAGCTGGATGTGAATCAGATGTCGCGCTCCCTGGCGAACAACCCGCAGGTGGCGGCTCTGATGGATCAGGACTACAACGTGCTGCCCGCCGGGTTCAATCCGAACCACGCCACCGGCGACAGCGGTAACGCCTACTCGTTCAGCCAGTGCACGTGGTGGGTGTATGTGCGCCGCCATGAACTGGGTCTGCCGGTCGGCTCGTATATGGGCAACGGCAACATGTGGGCGAATTCCGCTCGCGCCCTGGGCTACTGGGTGGATAACACCCCGCGTCATGTGGGCGACATCATGGTGTTCGCCGCCGGACAGGCCGGTGCCGACGGCTACTACGGCCATGTGGCGATTGTCGAGCAGATCAACCCGGACGGTTCGATTGTCACTTCCGAGTGCGGTGCGTCGATGAATGGCAAGACCTACTCCAAGACGTACACCAATCCGAGCGACTTCCAGTTCATCCACTACTGACATGTATTGCGGATGGACAAGGGCCGTGGCGGCATCGCTGTGGCGTGTCGTTATGTCCCGCAATCCTTTCCCGCTCGCCGCACGCCCGATGTGATAGAGCTGTGCTGGTACGCTAAGGCGTTGATGACAAGCTTTACCCGATTCTGTGTCGCCGCCGCTGCAGTGATTGCCCTTGGCGTGGTTGGCGTTGTATCGTTGCCGTCCATGGCCACGGCCGAGGAGGCTTCCCCGGTCACGTCTGTGCGCTCGTTCCGCGGCATGAACGAAGGCCGCACCCAATTGTTCGCCGAATCGTCCTCCGTGGCGGTGGGCGAGGGCACCGACTGGGGCGGCGCGGAGACGTTGGACGTTCCCCAGACCAAGTCCCAGGCGGAGAAGGATGCCGAGGCCGCGCAGCAGCGCGCCGAGGAGGAGGCCCGTCGCCAGGCCGAACAGCAGGCCGCTGCCGCCGCGTCGTCCACGGTGTCCCGTTCCCAGGTCCGCACCGGCACGGATTCCGGTCTGGCAAGCTACACGAACATCGATTACAGCATCGCGCCGGCGGGATTCAACCCGAACCATGAGATCGGCGATGTCGGCAACCGTTACGCCGCCAACAACTGCACGTGGTGGGCGTACGAGCGCCGCCACCAGCTGGGTCTGCCGGTCGGCTCGTTCTTCGGCAACGGCGCCCAGTGGGCGGCATCCGCGGCCGCGATGGGCTACTGGGTGGATAATACGCCGCGCATGATCGGCGACATCATGGTCTTCCAGGGTGGTCAGGCCGGTTCCTCGTGGGGCTACGGCCATGTGGCGATTGTGGAGGAGATCTACCCCGACGGCAGCGTGCGCGTCTCGGAGATGGGCTCCGGATTCCCCGGCTACTTCTCCAGCACCCGCGTATTCTCCGATACGGCCAATTACCAGTACATCCACTTCTGACCGCGGCCGCCGGGTACGGCGTACGGACGGTGATACCGGCGTGATTCCTTGGAATCGCGCCGGTTTTCGTATGCCGGGGCCGGTGCGTTGGAATGTACACGGCGTGGGGTAACTTAGTGAAACTGATGAGTATTGCACGTAAGACCGTTTCGTTCATGACCGCGCTCGTTGCCGCAGGTACGCTGTTCGTGGCAACGGCTCCCGTCGCCTCCGCCGAGGATGCGGAGGTCGCCACCTCCTCTCGTTCGTTCCCCAAGGTGACCACGGTTCGCAAGGATCTGTTCGCCGAATCCACCTCCACCTCCGTCGATCAGGATGCCGATTGGGGCGGCATCGAGGCGCTGGATGTGCCGCAGACCAAGTCCCAGGCGGAGAAGGACGCCGAGGCCGCCGAACAGGCCGCCAGCCGTTCCGCCGCGCGTGAATCGCTGAGCACCACCAGCTCCGCCGCGGCGTCCGTGCCGACTCCGCCGGCCAGCGCCACCGGCGCCGCCATCGCGGAGTATTCGCTGAATTTCATCGGTTATCCGTACCTGTACGGCGGCACCAGCCCGTCCGGCTGGGATTGCTCCGGATTCGTGCAGTACGTGTTCGCCCAGTTCGGTGTCTCGTTGCCGCGCACCTCGGGCGCGATGATGAGCGTCGGCTCGCCGGTGGGCAGCCTGGCTGAAGCCCAGCCCGGCGACATCATCGCCAGCGCCGGCCACGCGGCCATCTACATCGGCAACGGCATGGTGATGAACGCCATGGATTACGGTGCCGGCACCAACACCGCGGCGGTCGCCTGGGTGTTCCCGGGCGGCGGCTACGCCATCCGCCGTGTGGTCTGAGCCGTAAACCGTCTTCACACGAATGTCTCGACGCGCCTCGCCTGCGGGGCGCGTCGAGACGTTTGTGGAGGGTTTTCTCACAGCGTTACCGGAACTTCCCGGAATCCCGCGGTATCGTAGTGCTAAGGCGATGCGGAGCGGCGTCGCCAGTATTGCAAGGGAGGTCGTCATGATTAACGACAAAGCGATCCTCGTTGGCGTGGATGGCTCGCACGCCAGCTACAAGGCCACGTGGTGGGCCGCGAATTACGCCAAGCACGCCGGATTGACGTTGCAGATCGTCTGTGCGTATTCGTTGCCGAGCTACGCCGCGGTCTCATTCGACGCCACGTACACCGCCATGGGGGATGACAACGCGGCGCATAGCGATGCCCAGGAGATCCTGTCCAAGGCCAAAGCCATTGCCGACGAACAGGGCGTCGAGGCCGCCACACTGATCGTCACCGGAGACCCGGCCTCCGTATTCGTGGAACTGTCTCGCAACTACAACCTGATCGTCATCGGCAACCGCGGCAAGGGTGGTCTGGCCGAGCGTCTGCTGGGCACCACCAGCTCCAGCCTGCCGGCGTACGCGTACTGCCCGATCGTGGTGGTGCCGTATACCGATGATGAAGGCAACCCGATGCACCTGAACAACACGATCACCAAGGTGGCCGTCGGTTCCGACGAATCGAAGTGGGGCATCAAGGCGTTGGAGATCGCCGCCGACTTCGCCGCGACCTGGGATGCCGAACTCGACGTGATTTCCGCCGTGCCGAAGATGCAGGGCGTGGACGGCGACCAGGGTGTGATGGACGCCTTCAAGGAGGACCTGGACGTCCGTGTCTCGCCGATTCTTGAGAAGTACCCCAACCTCAAGCTGAACAAGTCCGTGGTGCCGGGTTCCGCCGTGGACGCGCTGACCAAGGCCAGCCATACCCATGATGTGGTGGTTGTGGGCTCCCGTGGCCGTGGAGGCTTTACCGGACTGCTGTTCGGCTCCACCAGCCAGGGATTGCTGCAGCACGCCGTCAATCCGGTGTACGTCGTGCCGCGCAAGTATGTGGAGGCCGCGGAGACGCGGCTGGACACGGTGCCCAGCTCGCCGGCGGAGGTGCCGACCAAGCCCATCGACGACATCAGCGGCGTCGAGGAGGTCTCGGTGCCCACGGCCGATATCGAGCAGGCTCACGACATCGAGTCCGCCATCGATCCGCTCCACAAGCGCTGAGCCGTTCGGATACGGCCGGTGCCGACGCGTGAACGCGGTCGGCACCGGAATAGTATGGCGGGGCCGGTCGTCAGGAC
>SAMEA3387472__coassemble_2518_pt1 | contig 9354 bp, 7 predicted proteins | sample SAMEA3387472__metabat2_high_PE_003 | metagenome-assembled genome bin SAMEA3387472 (sample SAMEA3387472) | Felis catus | biome: Faeces | place: United Kingdom | collected 2012 | reverse complement strand
AGTTCGGCGTGGCCGGTCTTGTACCGGATGCCGCATTGGGCCACCGGTGCGATGTATTTCAACACGCGCGGCTCGTAACGGACGCTGAACAGATACAGGTCGAACAGGCTCTCGCCCTTGTAGATCGTCCCATCGAAGTCGAAGACCCTCATCGTCTCTCCACAACCTCACCCGATATGCGGCATGCGCCGTTGCTCCTCATGGTTCCACTGTAACCGCTCGACTCCGGCAGCGCCAGACGCCGTTGCATATTCTGTAGGTTTCGGGACACAGACGGGGCACGCAGTGGTGTCGTATAAGAAAGTTTGAGAATTATTCCTCGGCTCTGCTATAGGCAGTCGCAGGTCAGCCGAGCAGGAAGTCCAGCACGTTCATCCCGCCATCGGTCTGCGAGCTGTACAGCTCCGTGAACCCGCACTGCCGACAGCTGATGGTGATGAACCGCTTGTTCTGGATGTCGAAGATCTTTGCAAAGTTGCCGCCGGTGGCCTGGAACTGGTCGCTGACGTACTCACGGCAGCCACATTTCTGGCAGACATATTGACGCTGCTCCATTCAGACCTCCTTATGAAGCATTTCGGTGATGACATTATCTACGGCTCTAGAAAGTCCTTACTTCACACAGGATAAGGACTACACGGCGACAATTTACTCACCACATTCGCAGAACGATACCGTCTCCAAACATGGTCATATATCGCTTACCTTGTTTGAATACAGTCGTCATATCAAACCGATAGGTCTGCCACATCAAGATGGAGATAAGCGGATTACAGGCCGATAGATCGGATTATTCGATAAGGTTCTCGAACTCGCGCAAGACCTTCTCATTGAATTTCTCCGCATCAAACGGCTTCAAGGAATCCAGCAGCCCTTGCTTATATGCACACATGCCCTCATAGAGGCCTTCTTCGCTATCATCAACGAGATACCCGTATCCCTGCTCCAAAAACTCTTTAGGACCAGTGATCGACGTAGACACCACCGGCTTATGCAGTATGAGCGCTTCCATAATGGACATCGGCAATCCCTCATAGGAGGAGGACAAAACAAAAACATCGGACTTGGCAACAATATTCAGCGGATTGCTCAAATTTCTGATTAGGATAATCCGGAGATCGTCAAGTTCATGGACCCGTTCACAAATCTTCTGATAGTCGTTTCCATGTCCTCCCACGATAATCAATACGCTATCTGGATCCTCACGGTGATACCGCATGTACGCATCATTCCTCTTGTTACATCGACGTGTAATAGGACACCCTTCCTCGATCTCGCCGGAAAATTCGGCGTGACCTTTTCGGATGACGATGCCTTGTGTGCAGAATTCCTTGGCCATGGCAGTCGAATGGGTCACGAACAGTACGGTGATATCCTCCTCCGCCATGATCTTGTGCACGCGTTCCTTGCATTTCCTGGAAAACTTGCGGTCACCGACCGATAACGCCTCATCGACGACGAGGATGTCGGGGCGAATCGACGAGGAGAATGCGAATCCGAGCCATGCCCGCATGCCGCTCGAATAGGTGCGCATCGGCTGATTGATGTATTTGCCCAGTTCGGAGAACTCCCGACATCATGCGCACCACACGCCAGCAATACCTCATCAAACAGCTGTTGCATGAGGCGACGTCCAAGAACCTGTTCACTCAATCGGGCCAGTTGTATCAGCTCGCCAAAACGGCATTGCAGTCGCTGAACCTGAGCGAGGGACTCGCCGACATCACCTCGCTTGTCGGCCTCGCCACCAGTATGGTCAATCTGAGCACCGACCGCCTGTACTCGCAAACCGTTCCGATCACCACGGCGCTGCAGGATCCGAATCGTGTGGTCTGGGCGCCGAAAGCCGCGGATGTATGGGTCAGATTGCAGCAGGGACAGCCGCTGGTGGATCAGCCCGATTCAACCGCCAAAGACACCACGGGTGATTCCTCCGATTCCGGGACCGTGGAATCCGACTCCTCAAAGGGAAGCGACCCCATCGACAAGAACAGCGAACCGGTGTCATCCCGAACATCACCGACACGCAAAACACCGCCGGAGAGGCCTCCAACCCATCCGCCGGCACCCAGGAGACCCCAACGACGCCGCAGCCAGACCCCGTATCGGGTCTGATCACCGACGAATACGGCAACCTCATCGACCCGGAGACCGGCGGCACCGTGGATCCGGAGACCGGAGCGATCCGAGATACCGAGACTGGCCAGTTCGTAGGCCTTGCGGATCAGTATCTCAATAACGTCGTGTGCGCCGTATCGTAATAGGGGTTCGCACCACCTCGGGTTTTCAAAAGCAAAAAGCCATTTCCTGATTGGAAACCCGAGGTAGTGCGAACCCCTTCCATACTCACTTGCTGACGTTGAACTTGAACTCCACGATGTCGCCGTCGCGCATGACGTAGTCCTTGCCCTCCAGGCGCATCTTGCCCTCCTCCTTGACCTTGGTGTAGGAGCCGTCCGCCGCCACGAAGTCGTCGTAGGAGATGACCTCGGCCTTGATGAAGCCCTTCTCGAAGTCGGTGTGGATCACGCCTGCGGCCTGCGGGGCGGTCCAGCCCTTGTGGATCTGCCAGGCGCGCACCTCCTTCTCGCCGGCGGTCAGGAAGGTCTGCAGGCCCAGGATGTCGAAGCCGACACGGGCCAGCTGGTCCAGACCGGATTCCTTGAGCCCAGCGTCCTCAAGCATCTCGCGGGCGTCCGCCTCGTCCAGCTCGGTCAGTTCGGCCTCGAACTGCGCGTTGAGGAAAATCGACTTGGCCGGCGCCACGGAGGCGGCCAGCTTGGCCTTGAATTCCTCGTTGCCCAGTTCAGCGTCGTCCACGTTGAACACGTAGATGAACGGCTTGGCGGTCATCAGGTGCAGCTCGGCGATGTCCGCCTTATCGATCCGGCCGTCCGCGGCCGCATGGTCAATGGTCTCGCCGGCTTCAAGGATCTCCTTGGCCTGCTTGACGGCCGCCACGTACTCCGGGCTGACCTTCTTGCCGCGCAAGTCCTTCTCCAGCTTCGGCAGCGCGTTCTCGATGGTCTGCATATCCGCCAGGATCAGCTCGGTGTTGATCGTGTCGATGTCGTCCGCCGGGTCCACGCGGCCGTTGACGTGCACGATGTCGTCGTCCTCGAACGCGCGCACGACCTCGCAGATCGCGTCGGCCTCGCGGATGTTGGCCAGGAACTGGTTGCCCAGGCCCTCGCCCTCAGACGCGCCCTTGACGATGCCGGCGATGTCCACGAACGTGACGGTGGCCGGCACGATCTTCTCGGTGTGCACGAGCTTGGCGAGCACCGGCAGACGGTCGTCCGGCAGCGGCACGATGCCGGTGTTCGGCTCGATGGTGGCGAACGGATAGTTCTCCGCCAGCACGTTGTTGCGGGTCAATGCGTTGAACAGTGTGGACTTGCCCACATTCGGCAAGCCGACGATTCCAATGGTAAGAGACATGCCCTCCAGCCTACCTTCAGCCCTGCACGGCCTCGATGGCGCCGATGGCGGCCCCGCGGAACCCCGCGTGTTCGAGCGCGACCACGCCCTTGATGGTGGCTCCGCCCGGCGAGCACACGCCGTCCTTCAGCGCGGACGGGGTCATGCCCTCCTCGACGATCTGCGCGCCGGTGCCCTCCACCATCTTGGCGGCGAGCCGGTAGGCCGTGTCGCGCCTGAGACCGTATTTCACGCCGGCGTCGGCCAGGGCCTCGATGTAGACGGCGGTGAACGCGGGCGCGCAGCTGCTGACGATGCCCGCAACCGACATGTGCGCGGTGTCGACGGTTTCCAGCAGCGCAATCGGCTCGAACAGGGAGCGGATCAGCGCCATCTGCTCGTATTCCAGCGTGTGCGACTGCTCGACAACGAGCACGCCGCGGCCCACGCCGATCGGCAGGTTCGGCACCACCGACAGGTGGCTGGTGCCGGGGATGATGGCCTCCAGCTGGTCGTTCCACATGCCCCAGGCGATGGACAGGACGATCCTGCCATCCAAGGCGTCCGCCAGCGGGGCCATGACCTCGCCGACCAGGTTCGGTTTGACGGCGATCACGACGACATCCGACTCGGCTACGGTCTCCTCCGCGCTGGCGGCGGCGCGCGCGCCGAGCTGCGTGGTGTCGCGCATGAGACGGTCGCGATCGATGTCGAAGGCCACGATGTTGCCGGCCCCGACCACGCCGCCGTTCACAAGGCCTCGGGCCACGCCCTGCCCCATATTGCCGAATCCGATGAATCCGACGGTCACATCCTGCAAAGGCATATCCTCATCCTTTCTCGTCAATCCTTGAAACCCCTCTCCCTCCGGCGAGGGAAGCCGCACGGCGGCTGGAGATACCGTCCCTCCGACTCAGAACAATTCCTCCAAGTCGCCGCGGTTCAGCGCCTCCTCATACAGGTGACGGAACACCGCGGACCCGTGCAGCCCATCGTGTTCGAACTCGTTGGTCACCCAGTAGTGCGAGCGCCCGACCCGGCTCAGCGTAGCCAGCTGGAGCCCCGAGTCCACGTACATGTCGTCGAAGTACACGGCCGCCTGCAGCGGCACCTCGTTGCGGGCCAGCCGGTCGGCGTCGTAGATGCGTCCGAAGCGCGTATCCTCCATCAGCACATCCATCGCGGCCCGGAACGGACGCAACGCGGCCTGCTGCTCGTACATCCACGGGAACATCGCCTCGCCGGTGAACAGCATCGGCCGCCGGTCCCCCGCGAATTCGGGATGCCGGTCGCGCACGCGCTGCGCGGCCCAGCGGATCGGCTCGTCCAGCTCGCCGTTGGCGTAGATGAACTCCTGCAACGGCCAGTACAGCGGCCTCGATCCGGTGGCGGCCATCACCTTGCCCAGGAAATCGTCGCTCAACGGCGAGTCGGCGGACACGGACCCGTCACCGTCCAGGAACGCGTCGTCCATGATCCAGTGCACCCGTTCGAAGCTCGGCTTCATGCCGAAGTCGGAGCCCAGGGTCTGGAATCGTTCCACGGTAAGCCGGTCGCCGTTCGGCAGGCGCACATCCTGCGCCGCCAGCCGGTCGGCCACGGCGGCCACGCGCTCCACGTCCTGCGGGTAGCGGTCATAGTACTGGCGCGTCTTCACGGCCATGCGCGGGAAGGTGTGCTCGTAGACCTCCGTGGCGTCGGCGGGCACATGCGGGATGCCGCCGGTGGTGAAGCTGGCGATCACGCCCTCCGGGAACAGCGATAGATAGGTCAGGGTCAGGAATCCGCCGTAGCTCTGGCCCAGCGTGACCCACCGCGCGCCGGCGAATTCGGTGCGGCGCAGGTGTTCGAAGTCGCGGATGATCGAATCGGCCAGGAACCGCTTGAGGTACGCAGCCTGCGCCTCGGCGCCGCCGGAGGCCAGCCGCGCCATCGTATGCGTGTCGATGCGATTGGAGCGTCCGGTGCCGCGCTGGTCGGGCAGTACCACGCGGAAGTGCTTGATCGCCTCCGCGATCCAGCCGTCACTGGTGGGGTTGAGCAGGCGCGGGCCGGGGCCGCCGGGGCCGCCCTGCAGGAACACGAGCAGCGGCAGGTCGTCGTGCACGTGTTCGGGTGCGGTGACCACGCGGTAGAACAGGCTGATCGACTCGCCGTCGAATTCTTCGCCAGGCGTATGGCCGGTCCAGTCGAGCGGCACGCGGATCGACCGGTCCTCGATATGCAGGCCGGGCACGTAATACTGCGTCAGCAACGTCATCGGTTCCGTTTCCCTTTCCTTGCGTGGTCAAGCGGTTCCATGATATCCGAGAACCACCGGCCGTGCCGCCGCGGCAACCGTCCATGGACGCGAACGGACCGCGAGCGCCGCCGCTCCGGCCATCCATCATGCCCGGGGATGATGGCCGGAGCGCATCATCCCACGGTAGCCTTGAATCATGAACAGGATGGAACGGTTCTCGGCCTGGCGCGCGCGCAACGTGCTGCCGCTCGATGTGCTCGGCACGTTGGCGATCGCGTTGTTCATGGTCGGCCTCGCCGCCTCGACCGGAAATACGCCGGGCATCCTGTTCGCGCATGACCCGACGTCCCAGATGGTGTGGTCGCTGGTCTCGCTGGTTCCGGTCATGTTCCGCCGTTGGCACCCGCAGGCGGCGGCGCTGTGCTATGCGGGTCTGGTGGCGTTGCATCTGATATTCGGCCCGGCGATGCTGTACAGCGATTTCCTCTCACTGGTCATGGTGTATTCGGTGATTGTCTACGGCGATCCGCGCAATACCAAGGCGTTCATCGTGCTGGCCTCGGCGTTCGGCCTGTTCGCCACGATGGCGATCACCTGGTCGGTGGATGTGGGTCCGATGTTCGGGCAGGTGTGGGACGGATACCGTCATATGTATTACGGTGCGTGCGCCACCCTCTATCAGGAGGGGTTCAGCGGCGAATGCGCCTCCACGTTGCTGACCGAGGGCTTCCAGATGGGGCTGCTGGTGGCGGCGTGTCTGGGGGCCACGATCGTGCTCGCCTACTGGCAGCGTGCGCGTCAGGCCACGATCCGCATGCTGCGCGAACGCAATGAAGCGATCGCGACACGACAGGACGAGGAACGCCACATCGCCGCGCTGGCCGAACGCGCGCGCATCGCCCGTGATATGCATGACGTGGTGGCGCACACGCTGTCGATCATCATCGTCCAGTCCGACGGCGGCCGGTATGCCGGCGTCGGGAACCCCGAGGTGGCGCGCAGCACGATGGAGACGATCCGCAGGGAGTCGGAGCGCGCGCTGCACGATATGAAACGTCTGCTGGGCGTCTTCGGCGGCTCCTCGCACGCCGATTACGACGACATCGCCGCGCTGGTGGACCAGGCGCGCGAGACCTCCCCCGATACCGCGATCGTCCGCCGTGTCGAGGGGACGGCCGCCCCGCAACGGCTGGGCGCGCAGGCGAGCATGGCCGTGTACCGCGTGGTGCAGGAGGCGTTGACCAATGTGCGCAAGTATGCGGGGCCGCGCCCCACGGTCCGCATCGACGAGCGATGGGATGACGGCGGGCTGTCCCTGACGATTGCGGACAACGGCCGCGGCGCCTCGTCGGGGCTGGACGGGCATGCGCCCGGCTATGGGCTGATCGGTATGCGGGAGCGCATGCAGGCCGTGGGCGGCACCGTCAGCGCGGGCCCGGGCATCGGCGGAGGGTTCGTGGTGTCCGTCACCGTGCCGTACGCGGTCGCAGCAGACGCCGTTCCCGCGACCGCCGACGATGCGACGGCGCGATCCGCCGGTATCGCCACGGTCCCCATTCAGACCGCGGTGTCGCCGTCGGCCGTGGTTCCCGGCACAGGTCCGGCACCGTCTCCCGACGGGCGGGACCGTACCGCCACGCCGACCTTGGCGGGCGCAGCGACCATGCACGCGGGCGGCAACGCCGACGCAACCGACGCAGCCTTCTCGCGCGTTTCAGCCGGTACGGTCGATTCGGCCGTGTCGACCGGTACGACCGGTACGACCGACCGCCCGACACCGTCGCCGCCGCCGAACTCCCGCATGCCGCGTCTGCCCCGGTTCGCGATGCCGTCGTTCCCGCTGCCGGAGCGCATCGTGCCGCCCTCGCTGCAGGAGATCGCCGGCAAGCTGCGTTCCAAGCCGATCGACCAGGCGGAGTCGGCGGGCGGCGAGCGGTTCAATTGGATCGAACGGCTCTCGCAATGGAGCGAACGCCATTACCTGATGATGGATGTCATCGGCGCGGTGCTGCTGATCCTGATGGCCTCCTCCGATCTGTTCATCCATGCGGATTTCGTCGGCAGCCCGCTGCCCGACCATGGGCCGTACGTGTTCATCACCGTCATGGTGATCGGCCCGCTGGCCTTCCATCGGCGCTTCCCGGAGGGCACCGCGGCCTTCCTGGCGGTGTTCTGCGCCTTCGAGATGGTGTTCCTGCCCAGCGCGCCCTGGTGCAACATCCTGGTGCTGTACGCGCTGCATGCGGCGGCGGCGTACGGCCGGCCGCGCGCGTGGATGTGGCTGACGGCGGCCTCGCTGGTCGACTCCGTCCTGTTCGGCGTCAAGGTCTGCGCCAATATGATGGGCCTGAACACCATCTACGACCTGGTGTTCGAGCCGCTGCCGCTGCGGCTGACGCTGTACGTCGCCGCCGGGCTGATGGCCGGTGGCGTGGTGTTCCTGTTGTGCTGCACGGCGATCGTCTACGGGCGCTGGACCCGTGCGCGCGGCGCGAACGTGCTGATCCTGCAGGCGCGCGAGGAGGCGCTCAGGGCCGAGGAGGCCAAGCAGCGCGTGCTGGCGGCGAATATGGAGCGCGACCGGATCAGCGCCAGCATCCAGGCCGAGGTCACGGCCACGCTGACCACGGTCATCGACCAGGCGGTGGACGGCTTGGCGATGCTGGACGATTGCGCGGCGCGCGGCGAGACGCCCGCTCCGGAGACGATCGCCGCCGCGTTCGAGGCGATCGGTTCGCGCGGACGCGACGCGCTGGCGCATATGCGCCAGCTGCTGCGGGTGCTGCGCGAGACCGGCTTCAGCGACGAGCACCGGCCGGCGGCGCAGGAGACGATGCGGCTGACCCCGGCCGCCTCGCTGGACGACCAGCTACGGGCCGCCACCGCCAGGGCCTGACGCCAGACACCGCCGCGGCGCGGTTTCGGGGGTTATGGACAACATCGACCGCGACTGCCAGTCAGTTCGCTACAGTGGAAGGCATGAATGCTATGCAACGGATTCGCGTGGTCATCGCCGACGACCAGGAGCTGGTGCGCGCCGGCTTCGCGATGGTGATCGGCTCCCAGCAGGATATGCAGGTGGTCGGGCAGGCGCGTGACGGCGCCGACGCCGTCCGGGTGGCCGAATCGCTGCATCCGGACGTGGTGCTGATGGATGTGCGCATGCCCGGCATGGACGGCATCGAGGCGACCCGTCGCATCACCGCGCTGGAATCCGAGGCCGCCGAGGGGACGCGGCCGACGCGCGTCATCATCCTGACGACCTTCGACCTGGATGAGTATGTGATGGCGGCCATCAACGCGGGCGCCTCCGGTTTCCTGCTCAAGGACACCGAGCCGGAGACGCTGCTGAGTTCGATCCGCACCGTCTATCAGGGCAATGCCATCATCGCCCCTTCGGCCACCAAGCGTCTGATCGAGAAGATGATGGAGGACGGGTACACCAAACCGCATCCGGTGCCCGAGGCCGCGCCCGCCGCGCCGGTCTACACCGATCCGGAACTGGACGAGCTCACCGACCGCGAGCGCGAGGTGCTCATCGAGATCGCGCACGGCCTGAGCAATCAGGAGATCGCCGACAAGCTGTTCATCAGCCTGCCGACCGTCAAGACGCATGTGGCCCACATCCTGGCCAAGATCAACGCCCGCGACCGCGTGCAGGCCGTGGTCTTCGCCTATGACAACCATCTGGT
>SAMEA3387472__coassemble_2208_pt1 | contig 12124 bp, 10 predicted proteins | sample SAMEA3387472__metabat2_high_PE_003 | metagenome-assembled genome bin SAMEA3387472 (sample SAMEA3387472) | Felis catus | biome: Faeces | place: United Kingdom | collected 2012 | reverse complement strand
GCCCTGCTCCGCCCTGGACCCGATCTCCACGCTGGCCGTGGAGGACCTGATCAACGAGCTGAAGAACGAGTACACGATCGTCATCGTGACCCACAACATGCAGCAGGCCGCCCGCATCGCCGACTACACCGGCTTCTTCAACCTGAAGGCCGTCGGCCAGCCGGGCCACCTGGAGTACTTCACCGACACCTCCACCATGTTCAACAACCCGCAGAACGAAGAGGCCGAACGCTACGTCTCCGGCCGTTTCGGCTGATCGACAGATCGGCCGAAACGGAGCGACGGTCCGGTGGACCGTCGCAAGCCGGCTTCAGTCGGCCAGCAGCTTGTGCGCCGCATCGCGGCGCTCCGCAGTTGCACGTTTCGGCTGATCGGCACGTCATCAGGCTTGGGCGGCCGCATGGCCGTCCATATTTGCCCAAACCGCCCTGTTCCCGCAGGGCGGTTTTTCGTGTTCCACCGCCTGACCCCGCCCGGTGATATCGTGAACTTCGTCCGGGGCGCGCACCGCATTCCGGATGAGTCGCAGTAACCTCAATGCGGGTTGACCGCCCGCTCAAATCCAAGAAAACAAGAAGAAGAGAGCATAATGGAGAAGTTCTTCCATTTGAAGGAGAACGGCACGACGGTCTCGACCGAGATCCTGGCCGGCCTGACCACGTTCTTCGCGATGGCGTACATCATCGTCGTCAACCCCCAGATCCTGAGCCAGACCGGTATGCCGTGGGGCGGCGTGTTCCTCGCCACCATCATCGCGGCCATCGCGGGCACCCTGGTCATGGGCCTGTTCGCCAATGTGCCGTATGCGCAGGCCGCCGGCATGGGTCTGAACGCGTTCTTCACCTACACCGTGTGCTTCGGCCTCGGGTTCACCTGGCAGCAGACGCTGTGCATGGTGTTCCTGTGCGGCATCATCAACATCATCATCACGGTCACCAAGATCCGCAAGATGATCATCAAGTCCATCCCGCCGATGCTGCAGCACGCCATCGGCGGCGGCATCGGCCTGTTCGTGGCCTACGTCGGCATGCTCAACGTCGACCTGATCACCTTCACCCCGGACGCCGAGACCACCGCCGCGGTCGGCGCGACCCCGGGCCTGGCCACGTTCGACAAGCCGGTGCTGTGGGTGTTCCTCATCGGCCTGGTGCTGGCCATCGCCTTCACCGTGCTCAAGGTCAAGGGCGGCCTGCTGCTGGCCATCGCCATCACCACCGTGGCCGGCATCCCGTTCGGCGTGACCACCATGGCCGACTCCGTGTCCATCTCCGAGACCTTCTCCCAGCTGCCGCAGACCTTCGGCGCCATCTTCTCCGCCGAGGGCTTCCCCGCCCTGTTCTCCGATCCGGCCAAGCTGCCGCTGGTCATCGTGACGATCTTCGCGTTCTCGATGTCCGACACCTTCGACACCATCGGCACGTTCATCGGCACCGGACGCCGCACCGGCATCTTCTCCGAGGATGACGAGAAGTCCCTGGAATCCGGCCACGGCTTCAGCTCCAAGATGGACAAGGCCCTGTTCGCCGACTCCATCGCCACCTCCATCGGCGCGATCTGCGGCACCTCGAACACCACCACCTACGTCGAGTCCGCGGCCGGCATCGGCGCGGGCGGCCGCACCGGTCTGACCTCCGTGGTCGTGGCGGCCTGCTTCGCGGTCTCCGCGTTCCTGTCCCCGATCATCTCCGCCGTGCCGTCCGCCGCCACCGCCGGTGTGCTGGTCATCGTCGGCTGCATGATGGCCTCCAGCCTCAAGGAGATCGACTGGTCGGAGATCTCCGAGGCGATCCCGGCGTTCTTCGCCGCCGTGTTCATGGCCTTCTCCTACTCGATCAGCTACGGCATCGCCGGCGGCTTCATCACCTACTGCATCGTGATGAGCTGCAAGGGCAAGGCCAAGGACGTGCACCCGGTGATCTGGACGGTCGCCGCGCTGTTCATCCTGGACTTCATCCTGCAGGCCGTGCTCGTCTGAGCCTGGCCTGCGACACGCCCGGGTTGCGTGTTGTCTCGCAACCCGGGTACATTATCGATTCTGTAAACCACAGACCGTTGGTTGGAGTGCGCGCAAGCGGGCTCCCGAAGTTTGGTTCGCCAAGCCAGCGCAGGTTGAGAGATATCGGCCCGCAAGGGTCACGCAAGTGAGCTTGCGGATGGTTGTTGCTCTGCCTGTGCGCAGGGCTTTTTTATTGCCTGAACGGCACAAGCCCCGGCAACGCGTTCCGGATTGGACAAGTCAACGGCCGACTTAGGAAGGAACGCCATGAAGAGGCCCGAAAAGGAAGCGGTGGTCGCGCAGCTTACGGAGCAGTTCCGTAACGCTGACGCCGTCTACCTGACCGAGTACCGCGGGCTTACCGTTCCGCAGATCTCCGATCTGCGTGAAAAGCTAGGCCGCGATACTTCCTACACCGTGGCTAAGAACACGCTGGCTCGCATCGCCGCCAAGGAAGCAGGCATCGAGGGCCTCGACGAGATTCTCGCCGGCCCGACCGCCATCACCTTCGTGAAGGGTGACTTCATTGAGGCTGCGAAGATCATCCGTGACTTCGCCAAGGATAACAAGGCCCTGGTTATCAAGGGTGCCGCCGCTGACGGCACTGTGTACGATGCCGAGGGTGCCGTGAAGCTGGCGGATCTCAAGTCCCGCCCGCAGCTGCTCGCCGAGTTCGCCGGCGACGTCAAGGCTACGATGGCCAAGGCCGCGTACCTGTTCAACGCTCTGCCGACCAAGGCCGTGCGTACGATCGACGCGCTTCGCGAGAAGCAGGAGAAAGCTGCCTGATTCACTTGCGGCTCGCCGCATGAATCACCACGCTTCAATAACTGAAAACAACCAAGGTTTATTCGGTGGCGGGTTCCACTTCACCGCCGCCAAGTATTGAAAGGAAGCCATTATGGCTAAGTACACCAATGAAGAGCTGCTCGAGGCTTTCGGTGAGATGACCCTCGTCGAGCTCTCCGAGTTCGTGAAGGCCTTCGAGGAGAAGTTCGACGTCGAGGCCGCCGCTCCGGCCGCCGTCGCCGTTGCCGCCGCTCCGGGCGCCGCTGCCCCGGCCGAGGAGGAGAAGGATGAGTTCGACGTCATCCTGTCCGCCGTCGGCGACAAGAAGATTCAGGTCATCAAGGCCGTGCGTGCCATCACCTCCCTGGGTCTGGCTGAGGCCAAGGCTCTGGTGGACGGCGCTCCGAAGCCGGTTCTGGAGAAGGCCAAGAAGGAAGACGCCGAGAAGGCCAAGGCTCAGCTGGAAGAGGCTGGCGCCACCGTCGAGCTCAAGTGATTTGTGCGGTCTTGGACCGCGTGATGCTTGCTGTGACCCCGTCCGCATGGTTTATGCGGGCGGGGTCCGCTCATATGCGGCGCAAGGAGGCGTTTTCGGGGGTATAGTGCCGTTGTACCCCCTAGGGGTGGAGCGCGATGACGCGGACTATCCACTTTGGGCACCTACAATGGTCGGAAATTGTTGATTTCCGGCATGATAATCCGCCGCGTTGCGGGGAAGCATGACACAATGGCAGGTAGTGTGACTACCTGTGGCAGGGTGTGAAAGGAAGGCGATCCGGTGAACGAGGAAACGACGCTGCAATGGGTCATCAGGGCGAACGGCTCTGAGGTGGGGCGGGTCAGCCCGTCCCACAGCGTGGAGATCGGCCGTAAGCCGTTGCGCCCGCTGGCGGATGACGGCATGTCGCGGATCGACGTGCCGGATGAGACCCGTTCGATGTCCAAGCGTCACGCCGTGTTCAGCGTGAGCGAGAACGGCGCGGCCAATGTGCGTGACATGGCGTCCACCAACGGCACGTACGTGGTGCGTGACGATGGCGGTCTGATGCGCCTGCCGCAGAGCGTGGATTTCCTGCTGCCCACGTCGCCGGTGCGCATGCAGTTCGGCGATGTGCCGGTGGATTTCACCCGGGTGGAGCAGGAGGCGCCGGAGGAGCCGCAGCCCGCCGTGCCCGATCTGTTCGACTACGCCGTGGGGGAGGGCCGGCAGGAACCCGATGCCGCCGATATGTCAGTGGACGACATCCTGGATCTGCGCGCCGGGGAGCCGACCAGCATGTTCCAGGCCGATAGCGTGAAGCATCGCGCCCAGGAACTGGATGCCGCGCAGCATCAGACATTCGAGCCGTTCCCGTTCGAGCAGGCTGCGGTGCCGCTGACGATCATGCCGGAGACCGAACAGGAGGGGGCCCCGCGCGATCTGTTCGAGGACGCGCAGTCCGCGGGGGTCGACGCTGAGGGCCTGCATCTGGACGAGGAGCCCGTTGACGACAATCCGACCGCGCCCCAGAGGGTGGATTCGGTGTGGACGCTGGTTGCCGAACAGCAGGATGGTCAGGCGGAATCCGAGCCGGCTTCCGAACCGCAGCCCGCATCCGAGGAACAAGCCGTGCCGGACGTGCAGCTGGCCGTCGAGGAGACCCGGCCGTCCGAGGAACCTGCGGACGATCCGGCCGCAGGCGTCCCGCTGGTGTTCACTGCGATGACGGCCGACCAGCCCTCGTCCATGCCGGACCTGGACCGCGAACCGGCCGCGCGCGAGGAACCCGCGCCCACGGAGTCCGTGCCCGAGGAATCGGAGCCCGCGGGAATCGCGGGATCGTTCACGCCGGCGTTCGAACCGGGTTCGGTGTTCGAGCGGGTGTCCCAGGGTGGATTCGCCCCGCCCGAACCCGCCGTGCAGATCGACGGCATGACCTCCGACGACGCCAAGCGCACCACCGATTTCACCATGCAGTTCGAGATGGCGCGGCATCCGCAGCTGCTGCCGTTCCTGGCCATGAACCCCTCGCTGTATGACGATCTGTACGCGTGGCTGGCGGCGCAGGGCAACCAGGACATCGACGAGGCGTTGAGCCGTAACGAGGGTTATCAGGAGTACCGCAGAGCGGTAGGGAAGTGAGTGAAGCGATGAGTGAGAATAAGCCGCAGACCGGTACCGGTGTGGAGCGGTTGCGTCTCTGGCGGGAGCGCTTCCGGGAAACGTTGGCGCCGTCGCCTCTGGAGGACGTCGAACAGCTTGCCGCCCGTCTCGACCTGACCCACGCGCATCCGTCCGGCATCGCCAAACTGTTCGCCAGCGGCCAGGTTTCGCTGGATTCGTTGTTCCGGGATAACGGGATGTTGCGTGCCGCGGGCCGCCGCATCGAACGGGTGCTGGACGACCGTGCGGCGAAGAGCCGCGTCAGCGGCATGGCGGAACTGTCGCTGGTGGTGGGCATCGCCACGTGGTCGGGCCGGCAGATGCCGGTGCTGCTGTACCCGGTGGACGTCGAACGCCGTGGCGATTCGGTGACCACGGGGACGACCATCCGGTTCACCGGCAGGGTGCATCTGAATTCGGCGTTCGTCAATGAGATGCGCAACGGCGGCGTCGAGCTGGACGAGCGCGACCTGTTCGACGGCTCCCACTATGCCACGGGTTCCCCGGAGACGTCGACCGTATTCTCCGCCATCACGAATCTGGCGACGCAGGTGTTCGGCGACTTCTCGATCGAACGGCATATCGTGATCGGCTGCTTCTTCGACCCGTCCACGCAGATGCTGCTGGAGAGCCAGCGCATCATCGACGCACTGGCCCAGGGCCCGACGGGCAACACACTGCTGGATGCGCTGGCCGGGTACGGGAGCGCCGCGGATGCGCTACGCAATGATGCGATCGCCGAGTTCAGCCCGTTCGATGGCGACCCGCACTCGGAATTCGAGGCCGGGGATGTGGATAATACGACGCGCTACGCGGCCTCGGTGGCCGCGGGCGGGCATTCGGTGGTGCTGGATTGCGCGGCCGGCGTGAACACCGCGGAACAGGCGGTGGCGTTGGCCTCGCGGTGTGTGATGAGCGGCCGCTCGGTGCTGTATGTGCCGTGCGTGTCCGATCAGAAGCGCCGGTTCATGCAGGCGATGCGCGCCAACGAACTGGGCGGCCTGGTGCTGGACTTGGCCGATCCGGATACCAACGGCGCCATCGACAAGCAGCTGATCACGGCGGTCGGCTTCCAGTCCGGGGTGGCGACCTCCCGTTTCGACCAGCTGTCGGATGAACTGGTCGGCGTGCGTTCGCGCCTGACCCGGTACCTAGGCGATCTGCATGGGGTGAACCAGGATTGGGACGTCTCCGCGTATCAGACGATCCAGCATCTGGCGAATATCGCGGAACTGCCGACCCATCCGGCCACCCGGGTGCGGCTGTCGAAGGAGTCTGCGCGTGCGTTGAAGGGGCGTCTGGACGAGTGGTCCGACCGGTTGCGCCGTGCCGGAGAACTGGGCGAGTTCGTGATCGGCCCCGCCGATACCGTCTGGTACAAGGCCTCGCTGTTCACCGAGGAGGAGGCCGTCGCCGCGTACCAGCGGGTCAGTGACGTGCTGCTGAAGATGCTGCCCGCCACCCGCGAGCAGGTGACGAGCGTGGTGCAGACCTGCGGGTTCCCCGTGCCGAACACCGCCAACGATTGGGCGCGTCAGGTGACGGTGCTCAAGAACCTGCGTCGTGTGCTGGATGTGTTCCAGCCGGAGATCTTCGAACGCGACATCAACGCCATGATCGAGGCGAGCAAGTCCAAGGCCGCCCGTAAGGCCGAGGGCACCACGTTGGGCTTCTGGGAGCGGCACCGCCTGCTCAAGGAGGCCAAGAGCCTGCTGCGCGTGGGCGCGCAGGTGGAGAATCTGCACGATGCCCTGCAGGTGGTGGCCCGTCAGGCCGAGCAGTGGCGCGTGTTCGTGCCTCACGGCGGCTGGCCGGTGTTGCCGCCGCATCTGGACGACATCATCGACACCCAGGAGCAGCTGGCGGCCGATCTGACGGCGCTGGACACGGTCCTGGCCACCACGCCGTCCGGCGGCGATCTGCAGTCGTTGGATCTCAACCAGGTCGAGACCCGTCTCAAGGCGTTGTATGACGACCGTCTGGCGTTGGACACGCTGCCGGAACGCTGCCGCTTGGAACGCGATTTCCAGACGGTCGGACTCGGCGAGCTCGTCGGCGATCTGAACGCCCGCCGGGTGGATGTGGACGCCGTGGACGGCGAACTGCAGCTGGCCTGGTGGACCACGGTGTTCGAGGACATCGTCCGCTCGTCGGCGATCATCTCGAATCAGGACGGTCTGGCGATGCAGGCCGCCGCGGACCGGTTCGTGCAGGTCGATATCGAGCATGTGCGCTCCGCGGGGCCCATGGTGGCGCAGGAGACGACCCGTCGGCTGTGCGATATGCTGTTCGCCCGCACCCAGGAGGCGAATCTGCTGCACACCACGTTGGCGGGCAGCCACAAGGTGCCGTTGAGTCGCATCCGCCGCGACCATGCGGAGATCTTCGCGGCCGCCAAGCCGGTGCTGGTGGCCACGCCGGCTGCGTTGTCCGCCACCACGGATCCCGAACCGGTGGCCGATGTGGCGGTGATCGATGCGGGGGCCCATATGCAGCCTCTGGAACTGCTGACGATCGCGAGCCGTGCCCGGCAGGTCGTGGTGCTGGCCCACTGCGATACGACGAGCTGCGAGGGGCTGAAGATGTTGGCGGACATGCTGCCCCGTATCACGATGAAGCCGTCGTCCTCGCGCCGGTCGCCGCGGCTGACGGCGTTCCTGGAAGCCGAAGGGTACGGCGCGCTGTCCTATGATGTGGCCAAGGCCGGTGGCCAGGGGCATGTGCTGTTCCACCGCATCGAGGCCAACGGCGTGCCGGTGATGACGAGCGGGCTGGTGGAGAGCAGCCAGCAGGAGATCGACGAGGTCGTCAGGCTGATCACCGAACGCGCCGCCGAATTCACCATCGTTCCGGCCGGTTATACGCTGACGGTGGTGGTGCTGACCGGCGTCTTCCGGTTGAGGCTGGGCGCCGAGCTCAAGTCGTTGGCGGCCAGGAACAAGTCCATGGACCGGTTCCTGCGCCATGTGCGGCTGGTCGACATCGACGAGGTCACCGGCGCATACGCCACGGATGTCATCCTGTCGCTGAGCTACGCCAAGACGGCGCACGGCAGGCTGCTGCAGCAGTTCGGCGACGCCGGTTCCGCCGGCGGACGCGGCATGCTGCTGGATGCGCTGGCCCTGACCAGCCGCCATCTGGACATCGTCGCCGCCTTCGGTTCCGAGGACATGGAGGATGAGCGTCTGCACCAGCCCGGCGCCAAACTGCTCAAGTCCATACTCCAGTGGGCCGAGCAGCTGGACGATCAGCCCGTGCTCCCGCAGTCGCTGGACGCCGGCTCCAACGTGCTGTTCAACGACCTGGCCGAGCGCATCCGCAAGCGCGGGCTGGAAGTGGCCGTGGACTACGGGTTCGAGAAGGGTCTGCGCATCCCGATGGTGGTGGGTTTGAAGAACCGTCCGTTCGCGTTGGCGGTGATGACCGACGACACCGGGTTCATGGGCATCCAATCCACGCGCGAACGTCACCGTGTGCTGATGCAGCGGATGCAGACATTGGGCTGGTCGGTGATGACGGTATGGAGCGTGGGCGCGTTCGTCAACCCGGAGAAGGAAGTCGACCGTATCATCGCCCGGCTGGGCGAGCTGTACCGGGACGTGCAATGAGCGGGGAGTATTCGGCAACGCGCCGTACGCCGCGGCGCCATAAGCGCGTGGTACGCCAGGGCAACGAGCTGTTCGACGCCGACGGCGTGAAGCTGGAACCGGGCGATATGCGCACCGAACAGCAGCGCCAGGCCGATGACGACCGTCGGATCCTCGGCGAACTGCCGCCCCATTGGGCGGTGTTCGAGTCTCGTCAGTAACGCGCCTCGGTGGCCACGGCCACGATCATCCCCTGATCCTGCAACGTCAGGATGCGCAGCGCCTCGTCGGAAGGCAGTGCGAACGGCACCAGCGCGGTGCCGCTGCCCGCCTCCGGCTCGGCCGGCATCCCCATCGTCACCGCGCGGGCGGCGATGGCGCACGTCTCCCCGGTGTTCGGGGCGTCCGACGGATACGCGGAGCAGATTCCCGAGGCAGTCAGCCCCACGGTATCGCCCGGCAGCAGCCCCTCCCATCCGCCGGACAGCTGCACGTCGATAACCGTGTACCCCAGCGGCGTCGCCGGACGTTCGCCGGCCAGCGTGCCGAGTATCGGCATCCCTTCGGCGATGTCGACCCGCGCGATGAGTCCTTCGGCGTCGGCCACATGCCGCAGTGCGCCGGCGAAGGCATCACAGGCGGGAACGCTGACCGCCTCCACGTCACCGGCGCGGATGGTCTGCCCGCGGTCGATGTCCGCCGCGGCCAGCAAGACGGTCTGGGTCGCCACGGTGGACTCAAGGCATTGCAGGATGGCCAGCACCGCCAGCCCGGCCAGCACGGACGCCAACAGCCGCCGCCCCCGGTCGATGAGTCGCCGCCGCTCCAGACTGGTGCCGGTCCTTTGCGGGCGCATATGAAAACAGTCCATCATGCAAGCATGATGGACTGGCAAGCCGGTTGGGCGCAAGCCGTCGGCGGCAATGTGGTCGAACGGTTCCGGGTTATCCACACCGTCCGTGTCGTTCGGTCACTTGCTCGACGACTTGGATGAGCCGTCGGTGCGATAGAAGCCGCTGCCCTTGAACTCGATGGGCACGGCCGAATAGATCTTGCGCACCTGCTCCTGTCCGCATTCGGGGCAGACCGTGATCGGGTCGTCCTCGAACGACTGGTGCGCGGTGAAATCGTACGAGCAGTTCTTGCAACGGTAATGATAGGTAGGCAACGCTTATCCTCCACAGGTCATCCACGGGCGCGGCATACGGCCGACCCGTACATATCCTAGTCGTCGCCCTGACAGCGGTGCGCGTATGGCAGAATGGAGCCGTGTCCGTATTCCAACTCTTCCGTGGTGGCCTCCGGTCGTCCTCGAACGCCATCCGCATGCCCCATGAGCTGAACGCGCCGGAGGGTTGCCCGCCCATTCGGCTGCGTCCGCTGACGGTGGAGGACTCCTCTGAGTGGAACGAGGTCCGGTGGCGCAACGACGACTGGCTCTCCCCATGGGAATCGGGCGACCCGATGCACGGCCCGGGCATGAGCTACAACGCGTGGATTGCATGGCAGCGCCGCAGCGAACAGGCGGGCACCGGTGCCATCTTCGCGATCGAATACCAGTGGCGGATCGTCGGGCAGATCTCAATCGGGGCGATCTGCTACGGGGCGATGCGCAGCGGCGTCATCGGCTACTGGGTGGACGAATCGTATATCGGCAGGGGGTTCGCCCCGACAGCGGTGGCGGTACTCGCCGATTGGGCGCTGGCCGATGCCGCCGGCCCGCGGCTGCACCGTCTGGAGATCGCGGTCCTGCCGGAGAACGAGCGCTCGCTGGCTGTGGCGCGGAAGGTCGGGGCCCGGTACGAGGGTACGCGATCGCGCTATATGTATGTGCGCGGGCAATGGCGGGACCATGAGACCTTCGCGTTGCTGGCGGAGGATGCGGGGGAGGGGTTCGCAAGGCGGCTTTCGTCCCGACACGCCCGGAGCGAATAGCGCGAGATTTGCCAAAGTCTCCTATTCTTGAGGGATATGGGTTACGAATCGCTGAGCACCGTCATCGTGCTGGTGATTGTCGTACTCATGTTGGCCGTATGGCTGCCCAGAAGGACGGTCAACGGTATGAAACATGTGATGGAGCATCGCGAGGACCGGTATTCCTCGTCGCTGCATCTGGTGGACGCAGACAGCGGGACCAAGTTCTCGGACGTGCGCACGCCGCAGGCGAAAGGGGCAATCATGCAGCCAAGCCAGCCGCACAAGGCCATGTCGGCGGCGGAGCATATCGCACAGGTACGGCGTATGCGCCGCGAGGCCGCGCGTCGCCGCGCCATCATCGCGGGTGTGCTGGCGGCGGCCACGGTCGTCGTCATCGTCCTGGCGGTTGTCCTGCGTTTCAGCCCGTTGTTCGCGCTGATCCCCGGCGGACTGCTGCTGGTGGTGGTCGGGCTGGGCGTCAACGCCGCCCGCCACGCGCGCGCATGGGAGCGCAAGGTGGCGGAACGTCGTGCCAGGAGATTGCAGGCCAAGCCCGTCCAGCCGGCTGCCCAGACCCGTGAGCAGGATGCGTCCGCGGCCCCGACCGAGGCGATGGAGCAGCGGGAGATCCGCAGGGCGCTGCGGGAGTCGGAGGAGGAGAAGGCCCGCATCCAGGCGCGCCGTGAGGCCCGTCGTGCCGATGTCGTGGATGTCGAGTCGGTGGTGGTCGAGGAGCGCACCGATGACGACCGTATCGTCACACAGCGTGACGACGCTCCGCACGCCGAGGTGCCCCACGCCGAGAACGAGCAGGTGGTGCCGGCCGACGCCACCACCGAACTCGATGAGGTCCGCCCCGTGCAGGCGCTGGACGCGTTCGAGGTCGCCACGTCGCAGGATCTGATCTCCTTCACGCTGGGGGAGCCGCGCAACGGGTTCGATGTGCGCCCCGAGGCACCCGAAAGCCTGGAGATCCGTTCGACCCGTCAGGTGGCCAAGGCGGTGCCGGTGGAGGAGGAGCCCGCCGATGCCCAGTCTGAGCCCGCTGCACAGGAGGCGCCCGCCGCGCAGGACGAGCCGGTTGTGCAGGGTGCGCAGGATGCGCAGGATGACGTGGCCGATTCCGAGGGTGTGTCCTTCCACGACGCCGAGGTGGCGGCGCAGGTCGAGGCCCCGGTGGCAACTAGCGAGTCGCTCGGCACGGGCTTGGAGGCCATTCTGGCGCGCCGTGGAGCCTGATTTCCCGGACTGTTCACTCTCAGCGTTAGCACTCGAGTTGGCAGAGTGCTAACAATCGCGCTACGATGAGTCCTAGCGCGAAGGACCGGCAGCGCGGGTGTTCGTCAGCCTCCCGCCCTGCAGGACCGTCGCGGAAGACCATATCGTTCTCTTATCTAGAAAGAGGAGGTCCACAGTGTCGATCTCACTCACACCGTTGGAAGACAAGATCATCGTCAAGCAGGCCGAGGCCGAAACCCAGACCGCTTCCGGCCTGTTCATTCCGGACAACGCCAAGGAGAAGCCGCAGCAGGGCGAAGTCCTGGCCGTCGGCCCGGGCCGTCGCGACGACAAGGGCGAGCGCATCCCGATGGACGTCAAGGTCGGCGACAAGGTGCTGTACTCCAAGTACGGCGGCACCGAGGTGCACTATGAGGGCGAGGACTACCTGATCGTCTCCTCGCGTGACCTGCT
>SAMEA3387472__coassemble_2132_pt1 | contig 13093 bp, 8 predicted proteins | sample SAMEA3387472__metabat2_high_PE_003 | metagenome-assembled genome bin SAMEA3387472 (sample SAMEA3387472) | Felis catus | biome: Faeces | place: United Kingdom | collected 2012 | reverse complement strand
TACAGCCAAGCCGTCAAGGCCAACGGCTTCGTATTCGTCTCGGGCCAGTTGGGCATCGACCCGGCCACCGGCGAGCTGGCCGGCGAAACCGCCGGCGAGCAGGCCGCCCAGTCGCTGAAGAACATCGCCAGCATTCTGGCCGCCGCGGGCACCGACATGACCCGCGTGGTGCGCGCCACCATCTATCTGAAGAACGTGGACGACTTCGCCGAGGTCAACGCCCGCTACGCCGAGGTGTTCACCGGCTCGGTCAAGCCGGCCCGCTGCGCGTTCGGCGGCAACGAGATCCCCAAGGGCGCGCTCGTCGAGATCGACGCGATCGCGGCCCTGTGACGTCCGATCGCTCCGACCGGACCGTTCGATTCGTCCGGATACGCCCGTGGACGCCGCCGTGCGTCTGCGGGCGTTTGCACTGTCAGGCCGCCCGGTATCCTTGGATACCATGAGTCCAGAAGCGCTGAGTGAACTGATTTCCGCCATCGCCCATGACCTTGTCGCGCAAGGCAAGGCGGGCGATCTGACCGACGACCTGATTCCGTCCGTGGACAAGCTGACCGTCATGCGCCCGAAGGATCGCGCGCACGGCGACTGGGCGTCCAACATCGCCATGCAGCTGGCCAAGAAGGCCGGCATGAAGCCGCGTGACCTGGCCGAGCCGTTCGCGGCCGCGCTCGCCGAGGCCGAAGGCGTCAAATCCGTTGAGGTGGCGGGCCCTGGCTTCATCAACATCACCCTTGATTCCGCCTCCGCCGCGGCCGTGGTGGACAAGGTCCTGGCCGAGGGCGCCGCGTTCGGCCGGAACGGCCACCTGGGCGGCGAGACGCTGAACCTGGAGTTCGTCTCCGCCAACCCCACCGGACCGATCCACATCGGCGGCACCCGCTGGGCCGCCGTCGGCGATTCGATGGCCCGCGTGCTGGAGGCCAACGGCGCCACGGTGGTGCGCGAATACTACTTCAACGACCACGGCGAGCAGATCAACCGCTTCGCCAAGTCGCTGGTGGCCGCCGCTCATGGCGAGGAGTGCCCGGCCGACGGGTACAAGGGCGCATACATCGACGAGATCGCCCGTCGCGTGATCGACGAGGCCCAGGCCGACGGCGTGGACGTGCTGAACCTGCCGCGCGTGGACGGCGGCGTGGACGCCGACGGCAACCCGCTCGGCGAGGGCGACTCGCAGCAGCGCGAGGAGTTCCGCAAGCGCGCCGTGCCGATGATGTTCGCCGAGATCCGCGAGTCGATGAAGAACTTCCGCGTGAGCTTCGACGTCTGGTTCCATGAGAACAGCCTGTACGAGGACGGCGAGGTCGAGCGCGCGATCGCCGACCTGCGTGAACGCGGCGACATCTACGAGAAGGACGGCGCCACCTGGTTCGCCTCCACCAACCACGGCGACGACAAGGACCGCGTCATCGTCAAATCCGACGGCAACTACGCCTACTTCGCCGCTGACATCGCCTACTACCGCAACAAGCGCCACCGCGAGTCCAACCCCGCCGACGTGGCCATCTACATGCTCGGCGCCGACCACCACGGCTACATCGGCCGCATGATGGCCATGTGCGCCGCGTTCGGCGACGAGCCGGGCCGGAACATGCAGATCCTCATCGGCCAGTTGGTCAACGTGATGAAGGATGGCAAGCCCGTGCGCATGTCCAAGCGCGCCGGCAACGTGGTCACGATCGACGACCTGGTGGAGGCCGTGGGCGTGGACGCGGCCCGCTACTCGCTGGCCCGCACCGACTACAACACCCCGGTCGACATCGACCTGGACCTGCTGGCCTCGCACACCAATGAGAACCCCGTGTACTACGTGCAGTACGCGCACGCCCGCGCCTGCAACGTGGACCGCAACGCGGCCGACGCCGGCATCACCCACGAGGGCGCGGACCTGGCGCTGCTGGACACCGAGGCCGACGGCGAGGTGCTCGCCGCGCTCGCCCAGTGGCCGGCGCTGCTCTCGCTGACGGGCGACCTGCGCGCCCCGCACCGCGTGGCCCACTATCTGGAGGACCTGGCCGCCACGTACCACAAGTGGTACAACGTGGAGCGCGTGGTCCCGATGGCCCTGACCGACCCGGAGGAGCGTCAGGACGACGCGGCCCGCGAGGCGCTGCGCATCGCCAAGAACCCGGAGCCAGCCCGCGCCGCCGCGCGTCTGAAGCTCAACGACGCCGTGCGCATCGTCATCGCCGCCGGCCTGGACCTGCTGGGCGTCGAGGCACCCGAGCGGATGTAACAATCGCGATGCGCCGTCCGACGGACACCGATCCGCGGGCGGCGCAATCGCATATACGGCACGTACGTCGATACCACCAGCCAATGTCGGCGTACGGCCGCAACGTAACATGAGTTGGAGAAGATATGGCAATCACCCCGATCTGGCCCGAGGCCACGGCGCTCGACGCCAACGGCGAACTGACCTTCCACGGGCGCACCGCATCGAGCCTGCTCGATGAGTTCGGCTCTCCGCTGTACCTCATCGACACCGACGAAGTGGCCGCCCGAGCCCGCCGGTTCGTGCGCGCCGCGGCCGACGCGTTCCACAACACCACCACGCACGTCAGCTTCGCCGGCAAGGCGTTCCTGTCCAAGGAAGTGGTCCGGATCGTCACCGAGGCGGGCATGCTGGTGGACACCTGCTCGATGGGCGAGATGCGCATCGCGCTCGCCGCCGGCGCCCCCGGACGTCGCCTGGTGCTGCACGGCAACAACAAGTCGGACGAGGAGATCGCGCTCGCCATCGAACAGGGCTTCGCCAAGATCGTGGTCGACTCCCCGGACGAGCCGGCCCGCATCGCCGCCATCGCCCGCCGGCTCGGCAAACGCGCCCGCGTCATGCTGCGCGTGACCGCCGGCATCCACGCGGGCGGCCACGAGTTCATCTCCACCGCGCACGAGGACCAGAAGTTCGGCGTGCCGCTGCTGCCGGCCGGCGCCGACGCGTCGGTACTGGCCATCCTCGACGACCTCGACGGCATCACCCCGGCCGGCGCGAACGTCCGCGTCGCACCCGCCGCCCGGTCGTTGCGCTACGACATCCGCTACCCGTACGACCTGCGCGCCGAAGACATCAATCCCGCCGACCGGGCGCTCGCCGCGGCGATGGAGACCGTGGCCGACGGCCCGGCTCTGGCCGTGCTCAAGGACATCCTCGCGCATGGCGACGATCTGGAACTGGTCGGCATCCACTCGCATATCGGCTCGCAGATCCACGACGCGGACGCGTTCGTGCAGGCGGCCAAGCGCATGATGCTGCTGCGCAAGACCTTCTACGCCACCGACGCCTACACGCTGCCCGAGGTCGATCTGGGCGGCGGCTACTCGGTGGCGTACACCGACGGCGAGGATTCGATGGATATCGACGTGGAGCTGCATCGCCTGGCCGACGCGGTGACCGCCGTCAATCGCGCGCTCGGCATGCCCGCGCCGGTGATCTCCTTCGAACCCGGCCGCTGGATCGTGGCCCCGGCCGGCGTGACGCTGTACCGCGTCGGCACGATCAAGCCCGTGCATCTGCCCGCGGGCACCACCGACGCGGCGGGCGAGCCGATCGACGAACGCGTGTACGTATCGGTGGACGGCGGCATGAGCGACAACATCCGCCCGGCACTGTACAGCGCGGACTACACGGCGCGGTTGGCGAACCGCGAGGGGGCCGCGGAGACGATGCTGGCGCGCGTTGTCGGCATGCACTGCGAATCCGGCGACATCATCGTGCACGAATGCCGCCTGCCCGCCGACCTGCAGCGTGGCGACATCCTGGCCGTGCCGGTCACCGGCGCATACGGCCGCACGATGGCCAGCAACTATAACCAGGCGCTGATTCCGGCGGTCGCGGCCGTGTCCGCTTCCGGCGCGCATGTGATGCTGCGCCGGCAGACCGTGGACGATCTGCTCGCGCTGGATGTGAGCTGAACCGCCGGCTGTGTCTCCCTTGCCATCGGCTGTTTCCCGTACCGCCGGTTCATTCCGTATCCCCGCCGCCCGGTGCACATCCGTGCCCGGGCGGCGGAAGTATGAGACGCGTGCCCGGTAAATCGGCGGCGTTCCGTAGGATGGCAGTACACACCCGTCATCGCTAGGGAAGGACACTCGTGGCACAGCATAATGAAGCCCCCATCCGCGTCGGACTGTTGGGCGCGGGCACCGTCGGATCGCAGACCGCGCGTCTGCTGGTGGAACAGCGGGACGAACTCTCCCAGCGCATCGGCCGGGACATCGAACTCGTCGGCGTGGCCTGCCTGGATCCGGACGAGGTCGACTTCCCCTGGATCGACCGGTCGCTGCTGACCAGCGACACCATGGCCGTGGCCACGAACGCCGACATCGTCGTCGAACTGATCGGCGGGCTCGAACCGGCGCGCACCTTCGTGCTGGCCGCCATCGAATCCGGCGCGTCCGTGGTGACCGCCAACAAGGCGTTGCTGGCCAAGTACGGCCCCGAGATCTACCAGGCCGCCGAAGCCAAGGGCGTGGACATCTACTTCGAGGCCGCGGTCGGCGGCGCGATCCCGATCGTGCGCCCGCTGCGCGAATCGCTGGTCGGAGACAAGGTCACCAGCATGCTCGGCATCGTCAACGGCACCACCAACTACATCCTCGACGAGATGACCACCAAGGGCCTCGACTTCGACGTGGCGCTCAAGGACGCGCAGGCCAAGGGATACGCCGAGGCGGATCCGACCGGCGACATCGAGGGGCATGACGCGGCGAACAAGGCCGCCATCATGGCCACGCTCGGCTTCCACGCCAACGTCGGCATCGACGACGTGACCGTGGAGGGCATCACCAAGGTCACCGCGGACGACATCGCCGCGGCCACCGCCGAACACAAGGTGGTCAAGCTGCTCGCGGTGGTGGAGAACGGCGAGGCCGGCGTCTCCGCGCGCGTCTACCCGGCGTTGATCGATGAGAACCATCCGCTGGCCTCCGTACACGGCAGCTTCAACGCCGTGTTCGTCAAGGCCGAGGCCGCCGACGACCTCATGTTCTACGGTCGCGGCGCCGGCGGCGCACCCACCGCCTCCGCCGTGGTCGGCGACGTGGTCACCGTGGCCCGCCACATCGCCCAAGGCTGCACCGGCCCGGCCATCACGCTGTACAACGACCTGCCCAAGGCTCCGATTGAAGCCTCCAAGGCCGCGTTCGCCGTGCGGTTCGTCATCCATGACAAGCCGGGCGTGCTCGCCGCCATCGCGGAGGAATTCGCCAAGCGCGGCGTATCGATCAACGGCGTGAACCAGGACCTGAAGCCCACGCTGCATGAGCCGGGCTACTCCGGCGAACTCCAGCAACTGCGCCTGGTGACCCACCTGACCGATGAGGTCACGCTGCGCGAAACCGTGGAGGCCGTCTGCCAGCTCGACTTCGTGACCGGCGAACCCTCCATCCTGCGCGTCCTGTAACCCACGTCACGGTCGCCCCTCCTGCCGCAAGCCGGCGCAACGATGCGGCAGCGGGGTAGTCCGGCCGATTCTCGTTTCACCATCGATCCTGGAACCAGCCCACCCCGACCCTCGTAAGGAGTACGTCATGAATCCTGTGACACGTCGCGTACACGTCCGCGTCCCCGCCACCAGCGCGAATCTGGGGTCGGGGTTCGACACGGTCGGTCTGGCGCTGGACTACCACGACGAACTCACCTTCACGCTGAGCGACGATCCGGCGGACACCGATGCGCACGTGAACATCGAGGGGGAGGGCGCGCAGACGCTGCCGCGCGACGAAACCCATCTGGTGGTCTCCACCTTCCGTCGCGCCTGCCGCACCTTCGGCCTGGGGCGGTTCGGCTTCACGCTTGAGGCGCACAACCGCATCCCGCAGGCGCGCGGCATGGGCTCCTCCGCCGAGGCGATCGTGGCCGGCATCGCGGCGGCGGCCGCCTTCGCGCAGGAGGGCGAGCTCAACCGTTCGGCCATCTTCGACCTGGCCGCCACCATCGAAGGACATCCGGACAACGTGGCGCCGGCCGTGTTCGGTGGGCTGACCGTATCCTGGGATTTCTCCACCGCCGAGGGCGTCGGCTCCGTGCCGATCCCCGGCGGCGAACCGCTGCATGGCGGGTTCCACACCGTCAACTATCCGGTCGACCCGGCCATCACCGCCGCCGTGTTCGTGCCGGACTACGAACTGTCCACCGAAAAGGCGCGTCAGGCGCTGCCGGCCACGCTGCCCTACCGGGACGCGGTCTACAACGTCTCGCGCGTGGGCCTGCTGCCCGCGGCCATGAACCCCGGGGCGCTGGCCGCGGCCACCACTTCCTCGGACGGCTCCGACGCCGACGGGGGCATCGCCGCAGCCGTCGCACCGTCCGCGCTCGCGGCCACGGCGAACACCCTGCTGTACACGGCTACGCAGGACAAGCTGCATCAGCCGTATCGCGCCGCATTGATGGAACCTTCATGGAACCTCATCGAACGTTTCCGCTCACACGGCTACGCGGCCGCCGTCTCCGGCGCGGGTCCGTGCGTGCTGGTGCTGCACTACGGCGACGCGCGCGAGGCCATCGACGCCATTGCGGCCGAGGATCTGGCCTCCGGCCACTGGCGTGTGCTGCACCTGCCCATCGACACCACCGGCGTAACCGTGGAACGCGGCTGAACGGATATCCTGTAGGCGGATCCGGAGTCGGGCGGCGCATCCGCCGATCTCCGGCGATATCCGGCGACCATGCGCACGGCGGTTGCGGTACAGTGGGCGGTATGACGATTCCGCTGATCCTTGCCTCGAAGTCCGTCCCGCGCCGCAATGTGCTGTACTCGGCCGGCGTGTGCCCGACCATCCGCGTCTCGCATGTCGACGAACCGGCCGCATTGGAACATGCCGCCGAACAGGCCGGTGTGAGCGTCGATGAGCTGAGCGTGAATCAGCGGGTCATGATCCTGGCCGAGGCCAAGGCCCAGGCCGTATATCAGGCGTACCGGAATGTGGCCGAGGCGGCCGCCGCCGCGACCGGCGAACGCGTGACCGCCTATCCGCTCAAGGCCGTGGAGGCGGGCGATGCGGGGTCGGTTCCCTCGTCATCCGATCCGACCGCCGTCTCGGCTTCCGCTTCGTCTTCCGCGTTCCCGGCGTCCGGCGTTACAGGCGGCAAAGCCTCCGACATCACCCGCGATTTCTCCGGCGTGGATGTGCCCACAACCGTGGAACCGATCCACGCGCCCGCAGGTGGCGCCGGCAGGGGCGGTTCCGGCGTCAACGGCACCGATGCCGATGATGCCGGCAGCACTGGCGCCAACGGTTCCGGCACCAACAACGCCTCCGCAATCCAATGCCTGACCACCGCCGCGGTCGGCCCGCTGATCTTGGGCTGCGACTCGATGTTCCTGTTCAACGGCGAATGCCACGGCAAGCCCCACAGTGCGGACGTGGCACGCGAACGGCTCAGGGCCATGCGTGGCCACAGCGGCGAGCTGTGGACCGGCCACTGCCTGATCGACTTCGCCACTGGGCGCGTGGCCCGCGGCGCCAGCCACGCCATCGTGCATTTCAGCGACTATTCCGACCGTGACATCGAACGCTACATCGCCACCGGCGAACCGTTGGAGGTGGCCGGCTCCTTTACGCTGGAAGGATTCGGCGGCGCGTTCATCGACGGCATCGAGGGCGATCCGCACGGCATCATCGGTCTGAGCCTGCCGCTGGCCCGGCGGCTGGCCGGCGAGCTGGGCGTGGAATGGGCGGACCTGTGGAACGTGGCCCGCGGCGACCATGACCCCGCCCCCAAGTCCGACGGTGTGACCAGCTCCGCCGCCGGTTCGGTGCCGCCCAAGGAGAACGTGCATCAGCCGGGCGACGGTTGGATCGACTGCGACTGCGGCCGCCGCCACTGGGGCCTCAACGGCGCCTCCGGCGTGCTGTTGGCCCGCCGCGACGACGTCACCGGCAAGGTGACGCATGTGGTCATGCAGCATCGCGCGCTGTGGAGCGCCGAAGGCGGCACCTGGGGCATCCCGGGCGGCGCCACGGCGGACGGCGAGAGCGCCATCGAGGGCGCTCTGCGCGAAAGCTACGAGGAGGCCAACATCACCCCCGAGGACATCGAGGTGGTCGGCGCCTACCGGGAAGACCACGGCAACTGGGCCTACACCACCGTGTTCGCGTTCGAGAAGCCCGGCCACACGGTCACACCGCGCGCCAATGATGACGAGAGCATGGAGATCGAGTGGGTGCCGATCGACGAGGTGCCCAACCGCAAGCTGCTGACGGCCATGCGCACCGACTGGCCGAACTTCCGCGCCCGGCTGGACGCGATCGCCGGTGAACGGTGACTTGGCTGCATGATATGCATTGAGATACGCCGAATGTGAGCGTTCACCGTGTTGCCGGGGATGACGCGGTATGCTCGGTATATTCGTGTCGGGCCAAGACAGGGAGGATGACATGGCGGCCAACCGTGCGAACAAACGCCCGTCGATGTTCGAAGTGGCCAAACTGGCCGGCGTGAGTCATCAGACCGTCTCCCGCGTGATCAACCACTCCCCGGATGTGTCCGAGGCCACGCGAGCCAAGGTGCAGGCCGCCATCGACCGTCTGGGCTACCGTCCGAGCAATTCGGCCCGCGCGCTCGCCTCGCAGCGCTCGCGCACGATCGGCCTGATCGCCGGCGGCCTGCGCTTCTTCGGGCCGATCTCCGCCATCTCCTCGATCGAGACGATGGCCCGCGCCCATGAGCTGTTCATGTCCGTCATGCTGGTGCATGAGGCGTTCTGCTCGCAGAAGGATTTCGAGACGCTGTGCGACACGTTCGACGAGCAGAACGTGGACGCGTTCATCTTCCTGACGCCCACCGACGCCATGTTCTCGGCCGCCTGCCACGCGCCGGTGCAGCAGCCGCGCGTGCTGATCACCTCGACGCACGGCGCGGTGGACATCCGCACCGCCATGGCGGCGATCCGTCCCGCGGATCAACGCAAGGTGGCGCTGGTGGGCATCGACCAGTGGGGGGCGATGGCCGAGGTGATGCGGCTGGTCGTGGAATACGGGCATCGTCGCGCGCTGTATTTCGCCGGTCCGCAGGAATGGCGCGACGCGGGCACCCGATTGGCGGCGTGGCGGCAGCTGTGCGCGGAGCATGCCGTGGAGTGCGTGGTCGAGCAGTGCGAGTCCTGGGAGTCGGCCGAGGCGTATACGCGGATGAACCATGTGCTTGAGGATTTCGGCAGTCGTGGCGCCGCGTTGCCGTCGCTGGTGGTGACGGCGAACGACAGCCAGGCGGTGGGCGTGACGCGCGCGCTGCACGAGCATCGGCTGCGGATTCCGCAGGATGTGAGCCTGGTGGGCTTCGACGATATGCCTGCGATGGATAACATGCTGCCGCCGTTGACCACGGTGCGCCCCGATTTCGAGCAGTTGGGCGTGGCCGCGATGAAGCAGGTGCTGCATCTGCTGGGCGAGGGGCCGGAGCCGGCGTTCGCGGCGGCTTCGCACGGCGTGGGGCTGGTGCCGGCGAAGGTGATGCTGCGCAACTCGCTGGGCCCGGCCGCGCACTGACGTCGACGCGGCTGTCGGCCGTCATGACGACACACCCTCGGGTGGTTGGCCCAAAGTGTGTGTTGTCATATGTCCATGACGACACGCCCTTTAACGGTGGTTTGGAGTCCGTGTCGTCATACAGCCGTGACAACACGGCATCTGAGGGAATCGATGGAGGGCGTGTCTTCGCGACCGGATGACGACACGGCTCCGTGCGGTTGGCTGGGGAGGCGTGTTGTCATGCGGACATGACGACACGGGGTTGCGGTGCCTGGCAATCGAAATTTACAACGATGAAACAAGACACTCGCCGGGTTGAGATTCGGGGTGTCGGCGCGTATAATCGGCACTACAAATTGTGAGCGCTAACACTGGCCGATGAAGGCGGCTGTTAACGTTCACGAACAACAGTAGTGCAGCGGACGGTACGGGCCGGCCGGGCAGGGTAAGGAGTCCACCACCATGGCAGTAATGCAGAACGATTCCGATCAGGTTGCCGCGATCGCGGAGAAGATCCGCGCGGGCAAGACCTCGCTCGGCATCGAGTTCGGTTCCACGCGAATCAAGGCCGTCCTCATCGACGACACCTACCGCACCATCGCCTCCGGCGATTACGGCTGGGCCAGCCATCTGGAGCATGGCCTGTGGAGCTACACCGTCGAGGAGATCTGGAAGGGTCTGCAGACCGCCTACGCCGAGATGGCCGGCGACGTGGAGGCCGCCTACGGCGAGAAGCTCACCCACATCGGCCACATCGGCTTCTCCGCCATGATGCACGGCTATCTGGCCTTCGACGAGGCCGGCGAGCTGCTGGTGCCGTTCCGCACCTGGCAGAACACCAACACCCACGAGGCTCATGAGAAGCTCTCCGAGCTGTTCCAGTACAACATCCCGGAACGCTGGTCCATCGCCCACCTGTACCAGTGCGTGCTCGACAACGAGGAGCACGTCTCCAAGGTCGCCTTCTTCACCACCCTGGCCGGCTACGTGCACTGGAAGCTCACCGGCAGGAAGGTGCTCGGCGTCGGCGACGCCTCCGGCATGTTCCCGATCGACCCGACCACCCACACCTGGGAGGCCGAATTCATCCGCCAGTTCAACGAACTGCCCGAGGTGGCCGCCCAGCCGTGGAAGATCGAGGACCTGCTGCCCGAGCCGCTCGTGGCCGGCACCCCTGCCGGCGAGCTCACCGAGGAGGGCGCCAAGCTGCTCGACCCGACCGGCACCCTGCAGCCGGGCATCACGCTGGCCCCGCCGGAAGGCGACGCCGGCACCGGCATGATGGCCACCAACTCCGTGCGCAAGCGCACCGGCAACGTATCCGCCGGCACCTCCATCTTCGCCACCGTGGTGCTCGAGGGCAAGCTCAAGGCCCTGCACCCGGAGGTCGACCTGGTCACCACTCCGGCCGGCGACTTGGCCGGCATGAGCCATGCCAACAACTTCACCTCCGACCTGAACGCCTGGGTCGGCCTGTTCGGCCAGTTCGCGGAGGCCCTCGGCCACCCGGTCGATGCGGGCACGCTGTACGGCACGCTGTTCCGCGCGGCCATCGCCGACGATGTGGACGCCAACTGCGGCGGCCTGCTCAACTATCCGTTCCGCTCCGGCGAGTTCCTGGCTGGCCTGCCCGAGGGCCGCCCGCTGTTCGCCCGCAAGCCCGAGGCCCGCATGAGCCTCGGCAATTTCATGCGCGCGCAGCTGTTCGGCGCGTTCTCGCCGGTCAAGATCGGCATGGACGTCATGACCAAGGACGAGCACGTCCAGGTCGATTCCCTCGTGGGTCACGGCGGCATCTTCACCACCCCCAAGGTGGCGCAGAAGATCCTCGCCGCCGCGTTCGACACCCCGATCAAGGTCATGGCCACCGCCGCGGAAGGCGGCGCCTGGGGCATGGCCGTGCTCGGCGACTACCTGTGGCACGCCGACGAGGACCTGGCCGACTACCTGGACAACCGCGTGTTCGCGGACGCCGAGTCGGTCACCGAAACCCCGGACGAGAAGGACGTGGAAGGCTTCGAGGACTTCTTCGCCCGCTTCCGCGCGGGCCTGCCGATCGAGCACGCCGCCATCGCGGCGATCCCGCTTGAGGACTGACGCCCCAACCCAAGACCTGATACAGACCTGATCAATTAGAAAGGAAACACAATATGGCAACATTGGCTGATTACGGTCCCGAAGTCCGGGCCGAAGTCAAGCAGGTGCGCGAGGTCGTCGCGACGCTGCACGACCAGCTCATCAAGTGGAACCTGGTCGTGTGGACCGCTGGCAACGTCTCCCAGCGTCTGCACACCGCCGACCTCATGGTGATTAAGCCCTCCGGCCTGCGCTACGAATACCTGACCCCGAGCTCGATGGTCGTCTGCGACCTCGACGGCAACGTGGTCGACGGCTCCGAGGCCCCGTCCTCCGACACCGCCTCCCACTGCTACATCTACCGTAACATGCCGGACGTGTACGGCGTCGTGCACACGCACTCCACCTACGCCACGGCCTGGGCGGCCACCGGCCAGAACATCCCGTGCGGCCTGACGATGATGGGCGACGAGTTCGGTGGCGAGGTGCCGGTCGGCCCGTTCCGTCTCATCGGCTCCGAGGCGATCGGCGAGGGCGTCGTCGAGACGCTCAAGAAGTACCCGAAGTCTCCGGCCGTCCTCATGCAGAACCATGGTCCGTTCACCATCGGTAAGGACGCCGAGTCCGCCGTCAAGGCCGCCGCGATGACCGAGGAGGTCGCCCACACCATGTGGGCCGCCCGCCAGCTCGGCGATATCATCCCGATTCCGCAGGAGGATATCGACAAGCTTAACGACCGTTACCAGAACGTCTACGGGCAGCACTGACGCGATGGAGCGTCCCCGGCACGGCGGAGGACTCGACGTACCGTTGTACGCCTTCGCCCTCCGCCGCACCGGGGCCGCACGCATCGCGCCAGTGCTGCCGGTCGGTCGATAAGGGGACGTCAGTACAGCCCCGCGGCGACCGGCCTGATATACGCATCGAAATAAACCAACCAATACAACAAAGGAACATATCACTATGGTTATGGCAAACCCGTTCGAGGGCAAGGAAGTCTGGTTCGGCGTCGGCTCGCAGGACCTGTACGGCGAGGAGGCGCTGCGCCAGGTCGCCGAGCAGTCCACCGAGATCGTGGATTACCTGAACGGCACCGGCACCATTCCGGTCAAGATCGTCCTCAAGCCCACGCTGAAGTCCTCCGACGGCGTCAAGCAGTTCATGGTCGAGGCCTCGGCCAACCCGAACGTCATCGGCGTGATCACCTGGTGCCACACCTTCTCCCCGGCCAAGATGTGGATCCGCGGCCTGGAAGTGCTCACCAAGCCGATGCTGCAGCTGAACACCCAGCATCACATGGAGATCCCGTGGGAGACCATCGACATGGACTTCATGAACCTGAACCAGGCCGCCCACGGCGACCGTGAGTTCGGCTACATCGTCTCCCGCCTCGGCATCAACCGCAAGATTGTGGTCGGCCACTACACCGACCCCGAGGTGGCCGAGAAGATCGCCACCTGGACCCGCGCCTGCGCCGGCTGGGATGCCTCCAACACCATGAAGGTCATGCGTTGGGGCGACAACATGCGCAACGTGGCCG
>SAMEA3387472__coassemble_2048_pt1 | contig 14301 bp, 9 predicted proteins | sample SAMEA3387472__metabat2_high_PE_003 | metagenome-assembled genome bin SAMEA3387472 (sample SAMEA3387472) | Felis catus | biome: Faeces | place: United Kingdom | collected 2012 | reverse complement strand
TCCCCGGCACCGGCGGCACCGCCGATGGCGGCGGCCACGCGGGCGACGCTGCGCGCGTGCTCCCAGCTGCGGCGCATCGGCAACGCGAACGGGAACAGCCCCGCGCTCATCACGCACAGCATGGAGGGGTCCTTGGCGTGGATGGCGCGTGCGATGGCGTCGTATTTGGCCACATAGTCGGCGCCGTAGTTCTCGTTGCCGATGCCGATCATATCCAGTCCGAACGGTTCGGGATGCCCCATATCCGCCCGGATGCGGGCCCACCTGCTCGTCTCGGGGTCGCCGTTGGCGAAATCGATGAGGTCCAGGTAATCCTGCACGACCACATCGCGGAAGTATTGCGAATCGATATCGATATGCCGCGGATCGCGGTACGGCGACTGGCAGGTGATGCCGGCGAACAGCGTCGGCAGCGGCTTGGCGTTGAGATCCTCGCACAGGCAGAAGTACTCGTAGAATCCGATCTGGTAGCTCTGCGCGTAGCTGGACCCGTCCGGCGTGCGGAACCCCCACATGCTGTACTGCTGGCGGCGGGCCGGCAATGCGCCCACCGTGTCCTTCCACCGGTACTCGTTGCCCGGGGTCACCCCCTCCACGATGCAGCCGCCGGGGAACCGGATGAAAGAGGGCCTCAACGCGGCGATCGCCTCCACCAGGTCGCGCCGCAGCCTGCCGAACCGCCACTTGGGGTCGCCCTTGCCCCAGTACTCGGCATCCATCAGCGTCACGCAGTCCAAATCGCAGACCACGGGCTCGCCGTCGCGGCGGATCAGGTCGATGCGCAGCTTGCCGTACTCGGTTCCCCGCCCTTGCAGGGAGGCGGTCAGCAGATGCCAGTCGTCCGCTTCCCGACGGACCGAGGCCTGCGGATCACGCGCCGACACCGTGGCGGCCGATGCCGACGCATCACACCGGAACGTCGCGGCATCCGTGAGCGGCAGCCCGTACCGATCCACCACCGACACGCGGATATCGCAGTCGCCGGCGACGGGGCGCAGGACCATCGAGAACTCGTACCCATGCCCCCTCGCGATCGACATCGCGCAGGCATGGGCGTTCGCGCCGCCGCCGTTGTACCCCAGGTTCTCCGCCCGGGCGGACGCCGATTCGATGCCATGCCCGCCGTGCACGGACAGGCGCGCATACCGGCTGTGCGGATGCACCGGGGGCACCGGACAATCGGTGGATACGGGGCGTCCGTGTTCGTCGGGCCGTTGCGTGCCGCAGCTGACGGCCGACAGCCCCTCGAACTGCCAGAACCGCAGCGGATCGGATTGGGCGCGCGACCGCTGCGATCCCTGCACGCGCAGGCTGTGATGGTCAAGATACACGCCGTCGAAACTGTAGTTGTTCACCATATTGGCGTTCAGGCCGCCGTCGGCCCCCAGATTGATGTCCTCGAAGAACACCCCGTACAGCCGATCGCTTACCGCATGCGTCGGCTCGCCCACCGTCACTGTCACCATATTCCCATTATCCCTCCGAACACCCCCGGCCCCCGCGGCACACCGCATCCGACACGATACGTCGTATCGGGGCCCATGCCCCTGCGGGGTACGTAAGCCCGGACGGCGGACACCGCCGAACACCGCGAATTCACCCGATGTTCATCCGGGCTTCAGTTCACCGCCCCCGCAGGCTCACCCGGGGGCGATACGCTGGCCCCGTCCGCCGAACCGCAGCGGCTTGACCTAGGAGAACGACGTGCAGACTTCCACGGGAATCAGGGAACGCATCGACCATGTGTACCCCTCGTTGCGTCCGGCGGAACGTGCCGTCGCGCAGTATGTACGCGATCATCTCTCCGAGGCGTCGGAGCTGACCGTGGGCCAGTTGGCCGAGGTCGCCCGCGTCAGCGAGCCGACGGTGATCAGGTTCTCCCGCAAGCTCGGGTTCGGCGGCTACCGTGAACTGCGGTACGTGCTGCGTCACCCGCAGGCGGAACGACAGGCCACGTTCGACCCGCTGGAGGGATTCGACCTCAATCCGTGGGACAAGCTCGACGACGTGCCCGAGAAAACCGTGAACGCCGCCAAAACCCTGCTGGATGACCTGCTCGCCTCGCTGGATCGCAAGGAGCTGCGCAAGGCCGTCTCGCTGATCACCCGGGCCAGGCTCATCGACATCATCGGCGTGGAGAACTCGATGGTGCCCGCCACCGACCTGTTCACCAAGCTCAACTATCTCGGGCTGACCTGCCGGCTCAACGCCGACGCCTACATGCAGCAGATCGGCGCCGGGCATCTCGAACCGGACGATGTGGTGGTGGCCTTCTCCCATTCGGGCCGATCAGCCGACACCATCAAGGCGCTGCGTCTGGCCAAGTCCCGCGACGCGCACACCATCGTCATCACCAACACCCCGGACGCGCCCATCGGCAACTGGGCCGATGTACGGCTGCTGGCCGGCCGGGAGGACCGGAAGATCTACGGCAACGCCATCTTCTCCCGCACCGCGCACATCGCCATGGTCGACATCCTCTACATGGCCGTAATCCTGAGCGACTACGGCCGTTTCTCCACCGAGCTCGACCGTTCGGGGCGCTACATCCAGGACCGCGGATTCGGGGCCTAAACCTACAGAACTACGCGCGATCCGTGTAGTTTCACCCGGAGTTCACGTTCCTTTCCCCCACCTTTCTTCCGCGATGGCCCATCGGCCGCGGCACCGGGGTGACGATGGAATTACGGACGGATGCCGTCCGGCCCCATAGCCGAACATCGAACCCAGCCGGCGAACGGGCCGGCACCCATATGACGGACGGACAGACGCCCTTCGCCCCGTCCGCGGAAGGTAGTAGCGAACCATGCTCGAACTGAAGAACATCACCAAGTCGTTCGGCGACGCCCCCGTGCTGAACGGCATCAGCCTGACCTTGGACAAGGGCCGGATCATGTTGATCCTCGGCCCCTCCGGCGGCGGCAAGACCACGCTGCTGAACATCATCCTTGGCATCACCGACGCCACCGGCGGTCAGAAGCAGCGCGTGGCGCTGGCCCGCACGCTGGTCATGAAGCCGAGGCTGCTGCTCGACGAGCCGCTCTCCGCGCTCGACGGCGTGATCAAGGAATCCATCAAGGCCAAGATCAAGCAGATCGTGGACCAGTACAACCTCACCACCATCATGGTCACCCATGATCCGGAGGATGCCTGCACGATGTCCGACCGCGTGCTGATCCTCAACCAGGGCAGGATCGCGCAGTACGACACCCCGGAGAACATCATCGAGCATCCGGCCAGCGACTTCGTGCGCGACTTCATCCTGCACTAGCTCGAAGTCAAGCGCAACAACATCTACTCGCTGTTCTCCGAGGGCCACGCCGCCGACCCCGCCGACCCCACCGACCCCGCCCGCCGCGAACCGGCGCTCGTCCGCGCCTGAGAGGAGCGATCCACCATGTCGGTCGAATTCATCCAGGCGGGCAAGCAGCTGCCCAACATCGCCCCCGAGATCATCAACCATGAGCGCCGCCCCTCCAAGCCGAAGCAGACCGAGCTGTGGGTGCTGCTGGCGGTTGTGGCGGTCGCGTTCTGCGCGTTCCTGATCGCACCGATGGCGCTGGTCGTCATCAAATCGTTCCAGACCGGCGACGGCGCGGCCACGCTGAGCAACTACGGCGCGATCATCGCCCAGCCCGAATTCCTGACCTCGGTACTCAACTCGCTCAAGGTGGCGGGCGCGTCCGCACTGGTCTCGGTGCTGCTCGCGTTCCTGCTGGCATACACGGTCAACTGCACGAACGTGCCTTCCGGCCTGAAGAAGGCCGTCTGCCTGCTCACCCAGGTGCCGATGCTGCTGCCGACCATCACCTACGGCTTCGCGATCATCTACAGCTTCGGCAATCAGGGCCTGATCACCCGTCTGTTCGGCACACAGCTGTTCGACATCTACGGCTTCACCGGACTGATGATCGGCTACGTGATCTACACGCTGCCGACCTGCTTCCTACTGATCAACAACAGCTTCCAGTTCGTGGACAAGAAGTTCATCATCGTCTCCCACATCATGGGCGACAAGCCGTGGACCACGTTCCTGAACACCATCCTGCGCCCGCTGGTCGGCACGCTGGCCGTGGCGTTCATCCAGGCGTTCTTCCTGGCGTTCACCGACTACGGCATCCCGACCTCGGTCGGCGGCACCTATGACGTGCTGGCCATGACGCTGTACAACCAGATGCTCGGCTCGATTCCGAACTTCAACCGCGGCGCCGTGATCGCCGTGTTCATGCTGATCCCCTCGATCCTGTCGATCATCCTGATGACGGTCCTCGAACGCTACTCGATCCGATACTCCAAGGTCTCGCAGGTCGAGCTGCCCAAGGGCTCAGTGCGCGACTGGCTGTGCGGCATCGGCTCGGTGCTCACGCTGGTGTGCGTGCTCTCGCTGTTCGCGGTGATCCTGGTCATCCCGTTCGTGAACGAATGGCCGTTCGACACCTCGTTCACCCTCTCGCACATCACCGCCCTGTTCACCGAATCCGAGCTGAGCTCGGTGTACACGAACTCGCTGTACGTGGCCGTGATGACCGCCATCATCGGCTGCCTGTTCGCCTACGCCGCTGGCCTGGTGACCTCCCGTTCCAAGCTGCCCAACTGGGCCAAACGCGCGGTGGACTCCATGAGCTCGGTCATCAACACCGTGCCCGGCATGGTGCTCGGCATCGCGTTCCTGTTCGCGTTCTCCGGCAGCTCGCTGCAGAACACGTTCTGGATCCTCATCATCGCGAACATCGTGCACTACTTCGCCACGCCGTACCAGATGATCAAGGACTCCCTGACCAAGATGAACGGCTCGTGGGAGACCACGGCCAAGCTTATGGGCGACAACTGGTTCAAGACGATCGTGCGCGTGGTCACCCCGAACGCGCGGCCGACGATCCTGCAGGTGTTCGGCTACTACTTCGTCAACGCGATGGTCACGATCTCCGCGGTCGTGTTCCTGACCGGCGCCCGCACACAGGTCATCACCACCGAGATCTCCGCGCTGCAGCATCTGGCCGAGTTCGATCAGATCTTCGCGCTGTCGATCCTGATCCTGGCCACCAACCTGATCGTCAAGGGCGTGGTGGCGGCGGCCACCCGCGAGCGCGGCACGGTCACCATCCGCCAGCGCGTGGTGCAGGTCGCCACCGCCGCGATGACGGTCCGCCGCGATTCCCGGCTCGTGGCCGCCGAACAGGCCTCCCGTTCGGGCTCCCCCGACTTCCCGCTGCCGACCACCGGCAACCGTCGCGGGCGCACCATCTTCACCGGCACCCTCTCCGGCATCCTGGCGGTGCTGCTCGTCGCCTTCGGATTCGGCGCGTTCTCCGGCACCGCGGCGGCCGACGGCCAGGTCGTCATCTACACCAATGCCGACGACGAGGCCGTCACCGCGTTCCAGAACGCGCTGAACGCCAACGGGTTCGAGAACAAGTACGTCATCCAGAGCTTCGGCACCTCCGAGCTCGGCGGCAAGCTGCTCGCCGAGGGCAGGGCGCTGGAGGCCGACCTGATCACGATGAGCTCGTACTACGTGGATTCGGCGCAGGAACGCAACCATATGTTCGCCGACCTGACCGACGTCAAGTCGCAGCTGCTCCAGGACAGCAGCAACTCCACCGCCCCGGCGTACCGCCGGCCGACCACCGTGCAGGAGGGTGCGATCTTCTACAACACCACCGTACTGCGCGACGAGGGGCTGCCCGTGCCGCAGTCGCTGGCCGATCTGGCCGATCCGATCTACGCCGGGCAGATCTCGGTGACCGACATGGAGGGCTCCTCCACCGGCTGGCTGATGGTCCAGGCCATCGCCGACGCCTACGGCACCGGCGAGGAAGGACGCGAGATCCTGACCGGCATCTACCGCAACGCCGGCCCGCACCTGCAGATGTCCGGCTCCGGACCGCTCAACTCGGTGCGCTCCGGCGAGGTGGCGATCGGCTTCGGCCTGCGCCACCAGGCGATCGCCGACAAGAACGAGGGCCTGCCGATCGACTACGTGGATCCCGAGGAGGGCAACTACTCGCTGACCGAGTCGGTGGCCGTGCTCGACAAGGGCGACCGGACGAACCCGCTGGCGCAGCGGATGGCCGCCGCCATCATCGACGCGGGCCGCCCCGAACTGCTCCGGACCTATCCGAACCCGCTGTACGTGGGCGAACAGGCGCCGGACAACGGTTCCGCGAATCCGCAGGTCTTCCCCGAGCCGCTGACCGTGGACCTACTGCAGGAACACCAGGACTTCTCCGAGGCCTGCAAGCGCGAGGCGCAAGGCAAGTAGTCCCGCCGCGGGCGCGTCCCTCCCCTTTTGCACGAATCGGCCGATTCTTACGTTGGCATCGCAACCATATGGCCGTTTCCGCAAGAATCCCCCGATTCATGCATTCCGCCCCCCATCTGTACACCGCAACCATCAAGAAAGGCACACCCATCACCATGAACCGCGACTACAAGCTGCTGACCCCCGGCCCGCTGACCACCACCCGCACGGTCAAGGAGGAGATGCTCTTCGACCACTGCACCTGGGACGACGACTACAAGGCCATCACCCAGAAGATCCGCGCCGACCTGCTTGAACTCGCCCACTGCAACCCGTCCGAGTACACCACCGTGCTGATGCAGGGCTCCGGCACCTTCGGCGTGGAGAGCGTGCTGACCAGCGTCATCGGCGCCGACGAGAAGGTGCTGCTGTGCACCAACGGCGCGTACGGCGACCGTCAGGTCAAGATCTGCGAGTATGCCGGCATCGACTACGTGCAGTACGCCGAACCGTACGACCGGATCCCGGACGCCGCGCATGTGGCCGAGATCCTCGACAACGACCCGTCGATCACCCACGTCTCGATGATCCACTCGGAGACCACCTCCGGTCTGCTCAACGACATCGAGTCGGTGGCCCGCGTGGCCAAGGCGCACGGCTGCACGTTCATCGTGGACGCGATGAGCTCGTTCGGCGGCGTGGACATTCCGGTGGCCGACTGGGGCATCGACTTCCTGGTCAGCTCCGCCAACAAGTGCATCCAGGGCGTGCCCGGCTTCAGCTTCATCATCTGCAACACGGCCAAGCTGGAGGCGTCGCGCGGCAAGGCGCGCAGCCTGTCGCTGGATCTGTGGGACCAGTGGAACACGTTGGAGAAGGACGGCGGCAAGTGGCGTTACACCTCCCCCACCCATGTGGTGCTCGCGTTCAACAGGGCGCTGGACGAGATGAAGGCCGAAGGCGGCATCCCCGCGCGTTCGGCCCGCTACGACACCAACAACCGCATGCTGATCGCCCGCATGAAGGCGCTCGGCTTCGGCACGTTCCTCAAGGACCATCAGGGTCCGATCATCACCACCTTCACCTACCCGGAGGGCGTGAGCTTCGACTTCGCCGACATGTACGCGTTCATCAAGGAGCGCGGCTACGCCATCTACCCGGGCAAGCTGACCGACGAGGAGACGTTCCGCCTGGGCAACATCGGCGAGATCTACCCCGACGACATCCGTCGCGTGACCGAGCTGTTCGCCATGTACATGGCCGAGCGCGGACTGCTCGGACCCTGCGCCGGCACCACCGACATCGCCGCCGCCATCGAGGCGATGGACGAGGCGTCGGCCGCCCTGTGACAAACCCGATAACCGCATAGCAAAGGATGTATCTGATGACCAACCGTTTCGACGCCGTGATCTTCGACTGGGCCGGCACCACCGTGGACTATGGCTGCTTCGCCCCCCGTGCAGGCGTTCGTGGAGGCGTTCCGCGAGTTCGGCGTGGAGCCGACGATGGATGAGACCCGTCAGCCGATGGGCATGCTCAAGCATGACCACATCAGGACGATGATGGGTATGGACCGCATCGCCCGCGCATGGGAGGACGCGCATGGCGCCGCCCCCACCGACGCGGATGTGGACGCCGTCTACAACCATTTCGAACCCAAGCTGCTGAGCATCCTCGACCGGTTCGCCGACCCGAAGCCGGGTGTGATCGACGCCGTGGCCGCGCTGCGCGAGGCCGGATTGAAGATCGGCTCGACCACCGGCTACACCGACGCGATGATGGAGATCGTCGTGCCGAAGGCCGCCGAGCTCGGCTACGCCCCCGACCATTGGGTCAGCGCCGACGGCACCGAAGGCTACGGCCGCCCGTACCCGTACATGATCTTCCACAACATGCAGGTGCTGCGGCTGATGGATGTGCGCCGCGTGGCCAAGGTCGGCGACACAATCTCCGACATCAAGGAGGGCAAGAACGCCGGGGCGTTCACCGTCGGTGTGACCGAGGGCAGCTCGCAGATGGGCCTGTCCCTGGCCGAGTTCGAGGCGCTCTCCCCCGCCGAACAGGACCGCGAGCGGCTGATGGCGCGTGAGGCGTTCCTGGCGACCGGTGCCGACGCGGTGATCGACACGATGGCCGAGCTGCCCGCCCTGCTGCTGGGCTGAACGCGCTCATCGCCCCGGCATATGCCGCAGAGACACGGTTCTCAAGGCGTACGATCTTAGCTCAGCCTCAGCCTGCGGCTCCAAGCCCCAGCTCGCGAGAACCGTCTTCGGGTGCGTGTTGTCATCTCCGCGCGACAACACGCGCCCGAAGACGAGACCAGCATGCCGTGTTGTCGCGTCCGTGCGACAACACGGCATTTGCGTATCCTCCGCCGGTTCAGCGCAGGTGTTCGTTGAAGAACGTCTCCAGCTTGTCGAAGGGGATCGCGTCCTTGCCGCCGCCGTCGTACAGGTCGGTGTGCACGGCGTCGGGGATGATCAGCAGCTCCTTGTTGTCCGTGTACGGGTTGTCTTTGACCATGGCGGCGTAGGCGTCGCGGCTGAAGTAGCAGGAGTGGGCCTTCTCGCCGTGCATCACCAGCACCGCGCTGCGGATCTCGTTGACGTACTGCAGGATCGGCTGGTTCAGGAAGGACATGCAGCCGATGACGTTCCAGCCGTTGTTGGAGTTCAGGGAACGGGGATGGTAGCCGCGCGGGGTCTTGTAGTAGTCGTAGTAGTCCTTGACGAAGAACGGCGCGTCGTCCGGAAGCGGGTCCACCACGCCGCCGGCCAGCGCGTATGCGCCGCTGCGGTAGTCCGCGGTCCGCTGCGCGTTCAGCGCCCGCTTCTTCTCGTATCGCGCGTCGGCGGAGTCCTCCGCATCGAAGTAGCCTTTGGCGTTGACGCGGGTCATGTCGTACATCGTGGATGCCACGGTCGCCTTGATGCGGGTGTCCAGTGCGGCGGCGTTCAGCGCCATGCCGCCCCAACCGCAGATGCCGATGATGCCGATGCGTTCAGGATCCACGTTCTCCTGCACGGACAGGAAGTCGACGGCCGCCTGGAAGTCCTCGGTGTTGATGTCCGGTGAGGCCATGTAACGCGGTTCGCCGCCGCTCTCGCCGGTGAAGGACGGGTCGAAGGCGAGGGGCAGGAATCCGCGTTCCGCCATCGTCTGCGCGTACAGGCCCGCGGCCTGCTCCTTGACCGCGCCAAAGGGGCCGCATACCGCGATCGCGGCCAGGCGTCCGGCGGCGTTCTTCGGCTCGTACAGGTCGGCCGCCAACGTGATGCCGTACCGGTTATGGAAGGTGACCTTGCGATGGTTCACCCGCTCGCTTTTCGGGAACGTCTTGTCCCATTCCTCGGTGAGGGTCAGGGTTGTGGTATCCGTCATGATTCGTTGTCCTTTCCTTGCGATGGCCGCTGCGACCGGATCCGTCGGGTCTGCCCGGGCTTCGGAGAGCCGTGATTCCGTTCTTCCGCAACTTGCAGTATGATCATAGAAGTTAAAGTCAACTTAAGGTCAAGCATCGTGGCGTGTCGCCGTGGAGGAGGACACCATGCACTATTCGATCGGCGAGGTATCGGACATCACCGGCATCGCGGCGTCCACGCTCCGCTATTACGACCGTGAGGGCATGTTCCCCGCAATGGAACGCTCCTCCGGCGGCATCCGCGTGTTCTCCGAGACGGAACTGGCCACGCTCAAGGTGATCGCATGCCTGAAATCCTCGGGCATGCCCATCAAAGACATCAAGGAGTTCCTGGACTGGTGCCAGGAGGGCGACCCGTCGATCGGCAAGCGTCGCGAGATGTTCCACCGCAGGCTCACCGAGGTCGAGTCACAGATCGCCGAACTCGAACGCACCCGCAACATGCTGCGCTACAAGTGCTGGTACTACGACACCGCCTCCGAAGCCGGCACCGAGGACGCCGTGCGGGACCTCCCCGACGAGGCCATTCCGGAGAACCTGCGCGATTACCGCATCTGAGTCGGGGGCAGACCCGCGGATCCGGCGCCCTCGACCACCCACAAGGCCCGATCGCATGTCCCATTCCACCCGACACTCCCGGCCTCTCCGGACTCTGATGCATCGTGACCGTGATGCATGTCGCAAACCGTTGAGATTTCAACGGTTTTGAAGTTAGTTCAGAGTCACGTTGCATCAGAGTCCGGATTCATCCGGGAGTGTCGTCCTCCACGTAGTCGAGGATGTCGCCAGGTCGGCAATCCAGGGCCTCGCAGATCGCGGCGAGCGTGGAGAAGCGGATCGCGGTGACGTGGTTGTTCTTGATCTTCGACAGGTTCACGTTGGTGATGCCAACGCGGTCGGCCAGCCAGTTCAGACTCCGACCGCGCTCGACCATCATCCGGTCCAATCGCAGGACGATCCGGCCCACGCCGCATCACCTCCATTTATCGCTGCCATTCAAGACCGCTACACCAGTCCATCCATCTCATGCTGCATGGCCGCACCGCTCTCGAAGACGTACGCCAACGACCAGCAGAGCAACCCGAGCATGACGAACACCACCGAACCCAGCCCCGCGGAGACCGAAGCCCCCAGCAGGCCGCATACCGCCGCCATCACCCAGGAGACGACCGGCAGCGCGATCAGACAGGATCCCACGAAACGGAACGACCGCACCATACGTTCGCCGAACGGCCCTTCCAATCCGCCACGGGAATGCTCCCACTCCTTCAGCCGCAGACATACATCGGCGATTTCGTGAAAGACCAACGCCATGCATACCAGTATGGCGAGTTGGGCCACCAGCACCAACGCCACCAGCGGATAATACACCTCGTCACGCATGCGCCCACGCCCCAGATACACGTCCACGTCCAGGAACGAGCCGGACACCGAGATCGAGTCCGCATACACGCGATTTGCATCGGTATCCACCACGATTGCCGAACGGTTCATGTACAACAGCACGGCCCCCACGGCCAGCCATGCCACACCCAGCCAGAGCACGATCTCTATGATTCTGGCAATCACCGATGCGACGCCGTTGACCCCGCCCCACCTTGCACCAATTGCCTGTTTCATGATGCAACCTCCTTGCTGCACCCATTGTCATGTCCTACATCTCCATAATATCCCTAAAATTAATGTTTGTCGATAAATATATATCGTTTTACGACATATACACTGTCTCTCCCTCGGGATGACTCACTACCGTCTCCACCCATCCCCCACCCCTCGGCATCCAAGTTTCTGTTTCCGGACTCTGATACATCGCGACCGTGAAGCGGGAGCCCGGCGACGGCGGGCGGTCAGCCGACATTGTTGCCGTAGACCTGGGCCTGCAGGTCCTTGCGGGCGGTCTCCATCTGCGTAATCTGGCCCAGGAGAGCGATCTTCTCCTCGCCATCCGGCAGCATGGCCATCTTGCGCTTGGCCGCGCCGATACGCCGCATGAACCCCATATCCAGCAGACGCGCCAGCAGTTCAGAAGCGTACTGCCGCTCCGCCGGGGTCGCCGGACGCAACTGCACCGCGGCCGCCCCGCCACCACCGACGCCGCCGGCCGGCGCGGGCACTTCCGCCCCGTCATCGCCATGTTCCGGAGCGGGCAACGGCAACGGCATCACCGCCAGTTCGTTGATTACCGGTTCCAGCAGCGGGCCGCCGGCCTTGGTCAGGTTGTGCATCCACAGCCCCTGCGGCGTGTCGTCGCTCGGCAGCCCGCCGGCGGCGGCGATGGCCTGGAACAGGGAGCGGAACACCGGCGTCATGAAGTTCGACAGCGTCAGCTGCCCGAACCAGCCGCGGTCGATCGCCCGCGGCACCTGGATCAGCGTGGCCATGAACTGCTGTTCGCAGATGAACACGGCGTCGTCGATCCGGTAATACGTCTGTTCGTTCGCGTCGCGACGTTCGAGCGCCTTGCGTGCCGCCGGATTCGCGTACGGATTGCGCCCCGACTCCCCCCGCGGCTCGCGGGAGGCGGCACCGGCCGCACCGTACCTCCGTTTGGACGCGTAGGCGTCCTCGTCGCGCACGTTGAGGCGTCGGCGTTCGTTGGCGACCTCGCGCTGCAGGACGTCCAAGTCCACGCCGACGCGCCGTGCGGCCTTGCGGGTGTACAGGTCGTGCAGCGACCGGTCGCGGATCTGGGCGATCAGTGGGGCCACGGCCTTGACCGCGCCCATCTGCCCGGTGGTGAAGGTGGTGTCGAACCGCCCGATCGCCGCGTCGATGACGAAGTCGTACAGCGGTTTGGCCCGCTCGATCAGCGAGCGCACCGCCTCGTTGCCGCGTTCGATGCGCAGGTCGCAGGGGTCGAGGTTGTCGTCGGCCACGGCCACGAAGGTCTGGCTCAGGAACGCCGAGTCCAGGCCGAAGGCGTGCAGCGCGGCCTTCTGCCCGGCCGCGTCACCGTCGAAGGTGAAGACGATGCGCGAGCTCAGCGCCTGCCCCTCGACCTTCAGCGGCCCGATGAGCTGGATGGCACCGAGGGAGTCGTCGGCGATGAGACGGCGGACGATCTTGGCGTGCTCCGCGCCGAACGCCGTGCCGCAGGTGGCGATGGCCGTGTCCACGCCGGCCAGGTGGCAGGCCATCACGTCGGTGTACCCCTCCACGATGACCACCTGACGCTTCTTGACGATGGCGGCCTTGGCCAGGTCGATGCCGTACAACACCTGGGTTTTGCGGTACAGCTGCGTATCCGGTGTGTTGATGTATTTGGCCGCGATCGCGTCATCCTCGTACAGTTTGCGCGCGCCGAACCCGAGCGTGCGTCCGGTCGAATCGCGGATCGGCCAGGTCACGCGGCCGCGGAAGTAGTCGTAGACGCCGCGTTGGCCGCGCCGCGCCAGCCCGGCGTCGAGCATCTCCTGCTGGGTGAACCCCTTGCTCGCCAGGTGGCGGACCAGGTTATCCCACCCCTGCGGCGCATAGCCACAGCCGAAACGTTCGCAGTCGGCCTGACTGAAGTTGCGCCCGCCCAGCAGCTTGCGCGCGGCCAGCGCCTCCTTGCTCATAATCTGGGAGACGAAGAAGCGTTGCGCCTCCTCGTTCGCCTCCAGCAGGCGCGCCCGCTTCGAGCCGGTATGCTCGTTGCGTCCGGAACCGGATTCGTAGTGCAGTTCGATGTGGTAGCGGTCAGCCAGCACCTCGACCGCCTCGCGGAAGTCGATGTTCTCCTGCTGTTCGACGTATCCGAACACGTCGCCGCCCAGACCGCAGCCGAAGCAGTGCCAGACGCCGAGCGAGGGGCGGACCGAGAAGCTCGGGGTCTTCTCGTCGTGGAACGGGCAGAGACCGACGTAGGTGCCGGTGCCGGAAGGCTTCAGGGTTACGGATGCGGATACGATGTCGTACAGGTCCGCGGCGGCGCGCACCTTCTCCACGTCTTCCTTCTTGATCATTCCGGCCATGGTTTCCAGAGTACCGCGTGGGAGCGGATTACGCCGCGGTCCCTACGGACACGCGGGATGCGCCGACCGGGTCAGCACAGGATGGAATGCAGGGCGAGCGCGGAGTTGTCGGTCAGGCTGGCCACCTGGTCGATGACCACGCGCAGCCGTTCGTCGTCGTTGGTGGCCTCGTTCCAGTCCTGCAGGAACACCGATTCGAGCGCGTCGCTCGGACGCGGCGAATCGGCCATCAGCACGTCCACCAGATCCTCCACGATGCCGAGTTCCTCCTGATGGAACGGCTCGCGTTCACGCGGCGCCATGACGAAGTACACGGCGATGCCCTTGAGCGCCAGGATCTCGTAGCTGGTCTGTTCGGGGATCGCCAGGTTGGCCGAGTATCGGGTCAGCGGGCCGCCGCCGTAGGTGGCGCGGGTCTCGCGCTCCACCGACCAGGCGAATCGGCCGATCAGCGTGCTGGTGATGTTCTTCAGCTGCGCCAGCGCCTGCCTGGAGCCGTTGAAATGCGCCGGGAACATGTGCTCGCGCCGCAGCCGCTCCAGGGCGGCGACCAGCAGGTCGGGGTCCCAACGCTCGCCGTACCACTCGCGCGTGATCTCCACGATGCGGTCCACGATGCGAGAGTCGGCCAGGACGATCGGATTGAACGCCCCGGTGGCGATGGCGTCCTCCACGTCATGCAC
>SAMEA3387472__coassemble_1615_pt1 | contig 78745 bp, 92 predicted proteins | sample SAMEA3387472__metabat2_high_PE_003 | metagenome-assembled genome bin SAMEA3387472 (sample SAMEA3387472) | Felis catus | biome: Faeces | place: United Kingdom | collected 2012 | reverse complement strand
CCTTGCGGATGCGTTGCAGGCTCACGGGGCCGGAGGTGCCGAGCTCCTGCGCCCAGAGCGAGACGTAGAACTCCTCCAGCATCCAATGGGCGGCGTCCGCCTGCTTGGTCAGCGACTCATGCCGCGGGCCGGCCGGTTCGGCCTTGGCCCTGGACACGGCGGCGTCCACGAGCTGTCGGGCCTCGTCGGCCTCCCAAGCCCAGCGCACATCACGGTTCTTGTCGGCCTTGGCCTTGTTCAGGCGCAGCAGGTCGGCCTGCAGGTACGTGGCCAGGCGCGGCAGCGAGGCCGGGGGCGTGGCGCCGATGAACCCGGGGTGCACGAGCGTGGCGATGTGTTCGCGGATGGACTGCAGCACCGAGAGCATAGGCAGGTCGGCGGGACCGGAGACGGCCTTGTCGATCTCGGCGTAGCGCTTGAGCACGGCGATCACATCATGCGCAACCGCGTATACGGTATCCTCGAACACCTGGGCGATGTCCGCCACGGCTTCGGCCAGCGCGGCGTCGTCGGCGAGATCATCGATGTGCGGCAGCAGCCGTTTGACGGCGGCCAGCTGCAGATCCTCGACAAGGTCCTTGGTGGACCGATACGGCGCGGAGGCCAGCATCAGCGCCTCGGCCCCCAGCCAGCGCGAGGAGACGCGCTCGGAAGGCAGCCGCAGCGCGTCCAACGCGCCGCGCCACAGCATGGCGGCCCGGGACTCGGTGGTCGCCCCGGCCTTCTGCAGCAGGTTCGCCTGCTCGACCAGCTTGCCCTGATCGCCGGCGGCCCGAGCCTTGCGCTGCACCATCTGCCGGGCGGAGGACTCGGCCTCCTGCGCGAACCGGCGTTGCAGGGCGTTGAGATCCTTGCCGGTGCCCAACGTCTTGACCGGCCCGCGGGCATGCCGGCGACCGCGTTGGTTCTTCGCCGGCGGCAGCTGCTGCTCCACGGCAAACGTCATCCGCAGATACGGCGTGAGCCTGGCCATGAGATCCGGTCCCAGCACCTCGGGGTGAATCTGCGCGCCGACCGTGTGGATGGCGGCCTGCGTGAACACATGCGCGAAATCCGGCCAGGCGGCGCCACCCGTGCCGGGGACCACCTCCACCGGCGCGTCCTGCGGCGGCGTATTCGGCCGTTGCCGGTCGCCGGAGCCGGGCAGATCCGGATAATGCTCGTCGATCCATGCACGGATGCGGCGGGCCGTGTCCGGCGCCGGCACGAACTGCACGCGCAGCGCCTTGGGCAGCGCCTTGATCAGCCCCACGATCAGCTCATCCAACAGGCCCGGCACATTCCAGCTGAACTGCTCCGGCGTCAGGCGGGAGAGCGCCTTCAACGGGATGTGCACGGTCACGCCGTCATCCTGCGCCTGCGGATCATACACATAGCTCAGCTTCAGGTCGATCGGCGTGCCATCGGTGCCGAGCGTGTGCCACTGGTCCGGGTAATCGGACAGACTCACCGACTCCGTGTCGGCCAGGCGCTCCACCTTCTCCGGATCGAAATCCAGCAGGTGCGGATCGTCGTCATACACGCTCTTCCACCACTTGCCCAGATCGGCCACCGAGGTCACGTCGTTGGGAATCCGCGCGTTGTAGAAGTCGAACAGGTCCTCGTCGCTCACCGTGCCGGCCAGCTGACGCGTGCGGCTCGCATCCTCCGCGGCCTCCTCCAACACCTCCAGGTTGCGCTGGACGAATGCGTCATGCTGGAACCGCTGCTGGATGTCGCCCTCCACCAGTCCCTGGCGGATCAGGAAGTCGCGCGCCTCGGGCGGGTTGATCCGCCCCCACTGCACGGTGCGGTCCTGCACGATCGGCAGACCGTACAGCAGCACCTTCGCGCTCGCCACGGCCGAACCACGCGAGCCGGACCAGTGTGGCTCGGCGTAGGTGGTGCGGGTCAGGTTGCCCGCCAGCGGCTCCGCCCACGCCGGGTCGATGGCGGCCGAATACCGCGCCCACAGGCGGCTGGTCTCCACCAGCTCGGTGCTCATGACCCACGGCGGCGTGGACTTGGCCACGCTGGAGGCCGGGAATAGCGCGAACCGCGTGCCGCGCGCGCCCTGATAGTCGTTCTTCGCCATCTTCTGCGCGCGCTTCATCGCCCGCGCCTTCGCCGCACCCTTGAGGCCGGCGAAATCCGAGGCCTTCGGCTCGCGCAGCACCTGCATGCCCATCATCGAGAGCAGGCCGGCCAGCATGGAGGTGTGGATGCCCTGCGCATCCCAGGAGCAGCACAACGTGTGCGCCGCCTGCTGGTTGATCGGCAGCTGGCGGATCTTCAGATCCGGGCGGGAGATCGGGATCGGCTCGCCAACCTTGAACTTGAACTCGCGGCACATCTCGGTCAGCTGCGTGACCAGATCCTTCCACTGGCGCATGCGCAGCCAGCTGAAATACTCGGTTTTGCAGATGCGGCGCAACGCCGAGTTGCTGGGGTTGCCGTCGGCCTGGAACACGCGGTCCCAGATGTTCAACGCGGTCAGGAAGTCGCTGGACGGGTCGGCGTAGCGGTTGTGGATGCGGTCGGCCTTGTCGCGGTTCTCCTCCGGGCGCTCGCGCGGATCCTGCAGGCTCAGGAACGCCGCCACCACCAGCACGGCGGCCAGTGTGTTCGGCGTGGTCGAGCGCGCCGCCTCGATCACCATGCGCCCTAGACGCACATCGATCGGGATGCGGGCCAGCTGGCGGCCGATATGCGTCAGCATCACGCCGCCCTGACGGCGGGCGATGGCCTTGAGCTCCACCAGCTCGTTGAAGCCGTCGGAGACGGCCTTCATATCCGGCGGGTCGATGAACCCGAACGTGGTCACGTCCTCGGCGGTGCGGGCCACGCCCACGCTGAGCATGTGCAATACCACCGCGCCCAGCGAGGTGCGCAGGATCTCCGGCTCGGTGAACCGCGGCCGCGTCTCGTAGTCCTCGCGGCTGTACAGGCGGATGGCGATGCCGTCGGCCACACGGCCGCATCGGCCGGAACGCTGGTCGGCGCTGGCCTGGCTGATCGGCTCGATCGGCAGACGCTGCACCTTGGCGGTTTTCGAATACCGGGAGATGCGGGCCGTGCCCGGATCCACCACATACCGGATGCCCGGCACCGTCAGCGAGGTCTCGGCCACATTCGTGGCGATAATGATGCGCTGATGCGTGTGCGCCTCGAACACCCGATGCTGTTCCTTGGCGGACAGCCGCGCGAACAACGGCACGATCTCGATGGCATCCGGGCGGCGCATATCGGCGGCGCGCGGCCCGTAATGGTGCCTCAGGGCGGCCTCGAACTCGTGGATGTCGCGCTCGCCGGAGGCGAAGACCAGGATGTCGCGGGGACCGGCCGCATGGCTGGAATGGATGACCAGCTCGGCGCAGGCGCGGGCCACGGCGGTGGGCATGTCGATCGGGGTCTCGCGCTCGCGGCCCCGGCCCTCCCGTTCGGAGGCGGTCGGTGCGGCCGACAGCTCCGCATACGCCTGTTCGCCGGGCATCGCGCCGGTTTCGAACCCGGGCACGGACCGCATCAGCGCGGGCGCGGTGCCCAATGGCTCGTAGACGATCTGCACCGGGTAGGTGCGTCCGGACACCTCGATCACCGGCACCGGCGCGTGCAACGCGTGTTCGAAATGCTCCTGGAACTTGACCGAGTCGATGGTGGCGGAGGTGATGATGAGCTTCAGATCCCGGCGGCGGGGGAGCAGCGCCGTCAGGTAGCCGAGCAGGAAGTCGATGTTGAGGCTGCGCTCATGTGCCTCGTCGATGATGATGGTGTCGTACCGGCTCAGCTGCGGGTCGCGCTGGATCTGCGCGAGCAGGATGCCGTCGGTGACCACGCGCAGTCGGGTCTTCGGGGAGCTTTCGTCGGTGAACCGCACCTGATAGCCGATCTCGTCGCCGAGCCTGACCCCCATCTCAGAGGCGATGCGTTCGGCGACGGTGCGTGCGGCCAAGCGGCGGGGCTGCGTGTGCACGATCTGATGGCCGTGCGAGCCGCGGCCGAGTTCGAGCAGGATCTTCGGCAGCTGCGTGGTCTTGCCGGAACCGGTCTGGCCGGAGACGATGACGACTTGCGAGGTGCGCACGGCCTGCGCGATCTGGTCCTTGGCCGCGCTGACCGGCAACTCCTTCGGATACTCGAACCTCATAACCCTTCTTCCGCTTCCGCTCACCTCTGCACGCGCATCCCGCGCGTCCTACGTTCCGTGCGGCATACGGGACCGGGATTCAGGCCTGCCGCAAAATCTCAATGATACGGAAGCCCTTGGAGCTGGCGTATTTGCTCACCGCGAACCCGCTGCCCAACGCTCCGGCCAGCCAGGGGATCAGCGAATCGGCGCCCAGGTTCCGCTGCACTACCAGATATGCCGCGCCGCCGGCGTTGAGCCGTGGCAGCCAGGCCATCAGCAGCGTGTGCAGCGCCTCCTTGCCGATGCGGATCGGCGGGTTCGACCAGATCGCGTCGAAGGTCGTCCCCTCGGGCATCGGTTCCGCGCCGGGCACCTGCTGGTCGAGCAGCGGTGCGCCGGACTCGTCGGTCTGCACGACGTGCACGCGCCCGCAGCCGTTGCGTCTGGCGTTGCCGGCCGTCAGATCCAGCGCGCGTTCGTTCACGTCCACGGCCCATACGTCGGCTTCGGGCGACTCCTGGGCCATCGCAACCGCCACAGGGCCCCAGCCGCAGCCCAGATCCAGGAACGTGCCGTGTTCGGGCAGCTCGGGTGCGTGGCGCAGCAGCACCGAGGTCCCCAGATCAAGTCGGGAGCCGGAGAACACGCCGTTCGAGGTTTCCATCGCGGCCTCGAACCCGCGCAGCGTCACATGCAGCATGCGGCGCGCATCCCGCGAGGCGGGTGCCGCCGAGAAGTACTGTTCGCTCATTGTCGTCGATCCATCCTTGTCGTGTCGTGGGCGATGCCGGCCCGGACATCCGTCTAGCCGATTGTACGCCGGTGAGGGGAGGCCGCATCGGCGGTCGCCGGGTTGCACGGCCGGCGGCGGTGGCGGTGGCATGCGGGCCGTCGCCGTGCAGGGCCCCGATGTTGTCGGCGTGAATACGGATAATGGGGGCGTTGACCTGAACCATGACTCGACGACGATGGGTGGATGTTTGACTGAACTCAACGAAGCGATGATCGACGGCGGCCAGGCGTCCGCGGAAGACGGGCGTCCCGACGCGCGCCGCGACGTGCTGTCCGAACAATCGGAGGTGCTGCTCGACGACGACCGGCGCGGCTCGGGTGCCGCCGCCGACTCCGACGAGCTGTGGGAAGAGCGCGAGGGGCGCAACGCCCTGAGGCACGTCGTCGGCTTGGGCGAGATGCAGGACGTCACCGAGGTCGAATACCGCAAGGTGCGGCTGGAACGCGTGGTGCTGGTCGGCGTCTGGTCGAGCGCCGTCACCACGCAGGCCCAGGCCGAGGAGTCGCTGCGCGAGCTCGCCGCGCTCGCCGAAACCGCGGGCGCCGAGGTCTGCGACGGTCTGCTGCAGCACCGGTACCGCCCCGACGCGGCCACGTACGTCGGTTCCGGCAAGGCCAAGGAGATCGCGGGCATCGTGGCGCGCGAGGAGGCCGACACCATCATCGTGGACGACGACCTGCCGCCGAGCCAGCGCCGCGCGCTGGAGGACGTCACCAAGGTCAAGGTGGTGGACCGCACCGCCGTGATCCTCGACATCTTCGCCCAGCACGCCACCAGCCGTGAGGGCAAGGCGCAGGTGGAGCTCGCCCAGTTGCAGTACATGCTGCCGCGACTGCGCGGCTGGGGCGCCTCGCTGTCCCGGCAGGCCGGCGGACGGGCGGCGGGCGCCGACGGCGGCATCGGCTCCCGTGGCCCGGGCGAGACGAAGATCGAGATGGACCGCCGCGTGATCCGCAACCGCATCGCCCGGCTGCGCAAGCAGATCGTCCAGATGGCCCCGACGCGCGACGTCAAGCGCGGGTCCCGCCGCCGGTTCGGACTGCCCACGGTCGCCGTCGTCGGATACACGAATGCCGGGAAATCGTCATTGACGAACCGCCTGACCGGATCCGCGGAACTCGTGGAGAACGCGCTGTTCGCCACCCTGGACACGGCCGTGCGCCGGGCGCGGGCCAAGGACGGCCGTCTCTACGCCTATGTGGATACGGTCGGCTTCGTGCGCCGGCTGCCCACCCAGCTCATCGAGGCGTTCAAATCCACGCTGGAGGAGGTCGGCGAGGCCGATCTGATCCTCCATGTCGTGGACGGCTCGCATCCCGATCCGTTCTCGCAGATCGACGCGGTCAACGAGGTGCTCTCCGACATCGAAGGCGTGGGGAACGTCCCCGTCGTCATCGCGTTCAACAAGGCTGACATGATGGACGAGGCCGCGCGCGAACGCATCGCCGCGCTCGCGCCCGAGGCGCATATCGTCTCCGCCGCCACGGGGGAGGGCATCGAGGCGCTGCGGACGCAGGTCGAGTCGATGCTGCCAACGCCGAACGTGCACGTTTCCGCGCTTCTGCCGTATACGGCCGGTTCGCTGCTGTCCCGCGTCAGGGAGTACGGCAAGGTCGAGAGCGTGGAATACCGCGGTGACGGCGTCATGCTTGAGGCCGAGGTCGACGGCGTGCTGGCCGCGCAGATCGTGGAGCAGTCGATCGGCTGACGTGCGACCGCATGGGTGGGGGTGCTCATTATGCGTCGGAACGTACCGATTATGCCCGTGAACGTGAGCAACATCACAATTCGTGGTATCGTATGTCGTTTTTGAAACGTCACGTAGTGTGGATAAAGTAAAGGTGTTGTCTAGAAGAAACCCGGGCGCTCCCCGGGGGTTTGCATTCCGCTAAGAGAGGTCACAACATGGTGGATTCCCCCATTAAGCCCACAAAGCTCGCCATCATCGGTGCCGGAGCCGTCGGCTCCACGCTGGCCTTCGCCGCCGCCCAGCGCGGTGTGGCTCGAGAGATCGTCCTCGAGGACATCGCCAAGGACCGCGTCGAGGCCGAGGTGCTCGATATGCAGCACGGCTCCAGCTTCTTCCCGACCGTCTCCCTGCAGGGTTCCGACGACGTGGAGATCTGCCGTGACGCCGACATGGTCGTCATCACCGCAGGCGCCCGTCAGAAGCCCGGGCAGACCCGTCTCGATCTTGCCGGTGCAACCATCAACATCATGAAGTCCATCATCCCGAGCGTGGTGAATGTGGCGCCCAACGCCATCTATATGCTCATCACCAACCCGGTGGATGTCGTCACCCATGTCTCGCTCAAGCTGTCCGGCCTGCCGTCCAACCAGATGTTCGGTTCCGGCACCAATCTGGACTCCGCCCGTCTGCGCTTCCTGATCGCGCAGCAGACCGGCGTCAACGTCAAGAACGTGCATGCCTACATCGCCGGCGAGCACGGTGATTCCGAGGTCCCGCTGTGGGCGTCGGCCACCATCGGCGGCGTGCCGATGTGCGACTGGAAGCCGCTGCCCGGCCATGAGCCGCTTGACGCCGACAAGCGCGAGGAGATCCATCAGGAGGTCAAGAACGCGGCCTACCGCATCATCCAGGGCAAGGGTGCGACCAACTACGCCATCGCCATGTCCGGCGTGGACATCATCGAGGCCGTGCTGCACGACGCGAACCGCATCCTGCCGGTCAGCTCGATGCTGGACGACTTCCACGGCATCTCCGATGTGTGCATGTCCGTGCCGACTCTGATCAACCGCCAGGGCGTGAACTCGCGCATCAACACCCCGGTGTCCGACCGCGAGCTCGCCGCGCTGAAGCGCTCCGCCGAGACGCTGAAGGAGACCGCGGCCAAGTTCGGCTTCTGACAGGCCGGCCGTTATCCGTTTCCCGAGAAAGCCCCGACATATGTCGGGGCTTTCCACGTTGAAGCATGGGCGTACCGGGCGAAGCTCGGGCTGCATGCCGTCGGTCCCACTGCGCGGTGGCCTGTCCAGTCCACGAGGATGGCGGTCTTGGTGTGCATGCTGTCGCGGGGTGATGACAACGCGTCGTTGGTGTGGCGGTATGGGGTTCCTGCCGTTTCGTATCCCGCTTATTGAGAATGATAAGCATGTTGAATTGGCTTTATATCAACGAAAACCGTTATCGATATATTGCAATTCTCAATAAAGCCGTCTATGGTGGGAGGTGGATTGGAGGAACGGGAATGGCGCATGTGCATGGAAGTGGAAGCGTGCCCGATGGGGTCTCGCCTGATGGCAGGGGGCATCAGCGCCGTCTGATGGCGACGCTGGCGCTGACCGGATCGGTATTCGTGGCGGAGGTGGTCGGCGCAATCGTCACCGGGTCATTGGCGTTGCTGGTGGACGCCGGCCACATGCTCACCGATATGTCCGTGCTGGCGGCGTCGGCGGTCACCGCGGTGCTGATGCGGCGCCGGCCGAATGGCACGCGCACGTGGGGTTGGTCCAGACTGGAGGTCATCACGGCGGCCGAGGGCGCCACGGTGCTGCTGTTCGTGGGGGTGTACGCGTTGGTGGAGGCCGGCATGCGCCTGTTCGGCGGACGCGGCGAGGATGTGCACGATGCGCGCCTGCTGCTGTGCTTCGGCATTCTCGGCTTGGCGGCCAACTGCGGGTCGATGTTGGTGTTGGCGTCGAACCGCGAGGATAACATGAACATGAAGGCGGCGTTCCTGGAGGTGCTCAACGATGCGTTGGGCTCTGTGGCTGTGGTGGTGTCCGCCGTGGTGATGATGGCGACCGGCTGGTCCGGGTTCGATGCGATGGCCGGTGGCCTGATCGCGTTGTTGATGATTCCCCGTGCCGTGCGGCTGCTGGTTTCGGCCGGACGCGTGCTGCTGGAGGAGACTCCCGAGGGGTTGGACCTGGACGAGGTGCGCCGTCATCTGGAGGGAGTGCCGCATGTGGTGGCCGTGCACGACCTGCACGCCAGCACCGTGGCGACCGGCATGCCGATCCTGACAGCGCATGTGGTGGTGGACCGCGATGTGACGATGCGGCAGGCCGGCGACGTGTTGGCGCGGATGCAGGATTGCCTGCGCGAGCATTTCCCGGTGTCGATCGGACACACGACCTTCCAGTTGGAGCCGGAGGGCTACGATTCCCCGAGTGCCGAACAGCTGCACGCATAGTCTGCAAGGCGTTCGGGCGGGCTTGCGATACGCGTGGGGCCCGTATGGCCGCTCGATGCCCATGCGGGCCGTCGGCTGCCCTACAGCTTGCGCAGCACGGTGACGACCTTGCCCATGATCTGGGCGTGGGTGCCGTCGATGGGGGAGTAGGCGGGGTTGTGCGGGATGAGCCAGATGTGGCCGTTGTCCTTGCGGAAGGTCTTGACGGTGGCCTCGTCATCCAGCAGCGCCGCGACGATGTCTCCGTTCTGGGCCGTGTTCTGTTCGCGAATGACCACGAAGTCGCCGTCGCAGATCGCGGCGTCCACCATCGAATCGCCATGCACCTCCAGCATGAACAGGTTGCCGGTGCCGGTCAGGCGTTCGGGCAGGCGCATGACGTCGTCGACATGCTGTTCCGCGGTGATGGGCACGCCTGCGGCGATGCGTCCGACCAGCGGCACGTCGCGCGATGCCGTGATGGATTCCGGGTTGTCCTGCGGTAGCGGGAACGGCACGATGGTGGCCGTCGGTGTGGGGGGCTCCTCCTCGACCAGTTCGATGGCGCGGCCCTTGTTGGCGTTCATGCGGATAAGGCCCTTGTCGGCGAGCACCTGGAGCTGATGCTTCACCGACGAGGGGCTTTTCAGTCCGGATGCCTCGCCGATCTCCCGAAAGGATGGGGCGAAGCCGTGGGCGGCGACATGCGCCTTGATGGCGTCCAGCACCTTGCGCTGGCGGTCGGTCAGCTGTGCGCTGCCCGACTCGGGCGCAGTGGGTTTCGGGGTGGAGAGGGCGGTGCCCATGGCTGCTCCTTTCGTTGCGGTTGTCTCCAGCATAACGTGAAAACCATGTGAAATCAAACATCTGTTCGAGTTTATGGGTTGTGGTTGTCGAACATCTGTGCGAGAATCAGAACAGATGTTCGATAGAACGCATGTTCGAAAGGAATGGTGGTAGCCATGGTGATCGAAACAAGGATTGCAGACACCAATGCTGCGGCGGGGCGTCGTGCCACTGTGGGGGCGGAACATCATACGCGCGGCGCTGCGGCTGCGCGGCATGGGCGGTTGACGGTGCGTGGGCGCGTGATCGCGGTGGTGCTGTCCGCTCTTCTGGCGTGGGGCTGCCTCGACATGATCGGCGCACGGGATGCGCGGTCGGACTTGGGGGCCATGCAGGTGACGACGTACACGGTTCGCCCGGGGGATACGCTGTGGGTCTATGCCTCATCGATCACGCCGGAAGGCGGCGACGTGTCGGAAACGGTGGAACAGCTGAAGGCGCTGAACAATCTCCCGTCGTCCGCGTTGCAGACAGGGCAGCGCATCGTGGTGCCGTTGGCATAGCGACACGCTTGGAATCCACCCGTTCGGGGTATTCTTGAGGCCATGCACTGTCCGTTTTGCCAAAACCCCGATACGAAGGTCGTCGATACGCGTATCAGCGATGACGGCCACTCGATTCGCCGCCGTCGTGAATGCACGCATTGCGGGAAGCGGTTCACCACCGTCGAATCCACCATGTTGCTGGTATTGAAGAATTCCGGCAATGTGGAGCCATTCGACCGCAACAAGGTCATCTCCGGAGTGCGCAAGGCATGTCAGGGGCGCCCGATCAACGAGGACGATCTCAAGGCATTGGGGCAACGCGTGGAGGAGGACCTGCGCTCCAGGGGGCTGGCCCAGGTCAGGTCCGAGGATGTGGGCCGTGCGATCCTGGAACCGCTACGCGAACTAGACGTTGTGGCGTACCTGCGGTTCGCTAGCGTCTACCAGAATTTCGATGGCCTGGAGGATTTCCAGCAGGCCATCGATCAATTGAGGATGCATCAGGCGGAATGACGCCGATCGCCGGCAGCGATCAGCGAATCACGCGTGTGCGAATCGTGCCCTCGATCGCTGCGATGGCGTCCATCGTCGCGTCGTCCGGCACCTGTGACACGTCGGTGACCACATAGCCCAGTGAGCCCTGCGTGCCGAGCGACTGCGCGGAGATGTTGATGTTCGCGTCGCCGAGCACGTTGTTCATATCGGCCAGCACGCCGGGCAGGTTGGCATGCAGGTGGATGATGCGGGCTGCACCGGCGCAGTCGCCGAGGGCCAGCTGCGGGAAATTCACCGACAGTGACGTGGCCCCCTTGGTCCAGTAATCCTCAAGCCGCTGCGTCACGAAATGGCCGATGGATTCCTGGGCCTCCAGCGTGGAGCCGCCGATATGCGGCGTCAGCACCATATTGTCCATATCGGCCAGCGGCGTGAGGAACGGGTCTCCGGTCTTCTTGGGCTCCACCGGCCACACATCCACCGCGGCGCCGGACAGATGTCCCGAATCCAGATGTCGCTTCAGCGCGTCGAGGTCGGCCACGAATCCCCGGGAGCAGTTGATGAAGATCGCGTCCTGCTTCATGGCGGCGAACTGGTCCTCGCCGAAGAACCCGATGTTCGACTTGCGCCCGTCCACATGCAACGTGACCGCATCGGACTGTTCGAGCAATTCCTCCAGGGTGTCGCAGCGGTGGGCGTTGCCCAACGCCAGCTTCTCGTCAATGTCATAGAACACCACGCGCATGCCCAGCGCTTCGGCCAGCACCGACAGCTGTGCGCCGATGTTGCCGTAGCCGATGATGCCCAGCGTCTTGCCCCGCACTTCATGCGATCCGGACGCCGACTTGTCCCACAGCCCGTGCTTGAGATGATGGGTGTGGGCGGGTACGCGCCGCATCAGGCAGATGATGTCGCAGATCACCAGCTCGACCACGGAACGCGTGTTCGAATACGGCGCGTTGAACACGGCCACGCCGTGCGTGCCCGCATACTCCAGATCGACCTGGTTGGTGCCGATGCAGAAGCAGCCGACGGCCGAAAGCCCGTGGCGGGCGTCGATGACCTTGCGCGTCACCGAGGTCTTGGAGCGGATGCCGAGCAGATCCACGCCGTCCAGCGCGTCGATCAGCTCGTCCTCGTTCAGTGCGCCCTTGAGCGTGACGACGTCGAACCCGTGCTTGCGTAGGGACTCGGCCGCGAACGGATGAATATTCTCCAATAACAGTGCTTGAGGCATAACCCCATGCTATAGCGGCAGCTCGGATTCGTCCGCGTTTGTCCGCAGTATAAGCAGACGCTGGGTCGGTCGGGTCATCGCCACATACAGGTCGGCCGCCGCGGTCAGGCGCGAGGGGGCCTCCTGGTCGATCGCCGCGGGCTGGACCACCATAACCGCGTCGTATTCCAGACCCTTGACGTCCTGTGTGGTGCAGACGCAGACCTGCTCGTCCCACGCGTTCTGCGCGTCAAGACGGGCGAACTCCTGCGCGCTGAACGCCTCCTGCAGCGCCGTGCGCACCGTGCCGCGGAAATCGGCAAGCCGCGTCTGCGGCACGATAACCGCCACACGGCCCGTGCCGTCCGACGAGACGAACCGGTCGGCCAAAGCCACCACCTGCCGCGCCACGGCGGCATGCAGCTCGGCCTCGGTCGGCACGGTCAGCCGCTCGACCGAGTCGGGCATCGTGCGCACCGCGTTCACCGTGGAGATGTACAGGCCTTCGGAACGGGCGAACCGAGACGCTAGGTCCGAAACCTCCTGCGGGTTGCGGTAGTTGATCGTCAGCTCGTTGAGGTCCCAGTTGTCCTCGCCGAAGAGCCGGTCCATCGTGTGTCGCCAGGCGCGTGTGCCGCCCAGCGCCGAGGTCTGCGCCACATCGCCCACGATTGTGAACGAGCGCGAAGGGCAGCGGCGGATGAGCATACGCCAGTCCATCGCGGTGAGCTCCTGCGCCTCATCCACCACGATGTGCCCGTACGTCCATTCGCGGTCGGCCGCCGCGCGCTGTGCGGTGAGCTCCGCATCCATGCCGTTGATCTGGTCGACGAGCATCTGCGAGGTCACGATGCCGGAGCCGATGCCGGCCTGGGCCAGGGTGTCCCGCGCGTACTGCTCCTCCTCGGCGCGCTGCGCGTCGGCGGCCGCCTTGCGGGCCGCCGCGCGCGGGTCGGGACCCAGCAGCTCCATGGCCTCGTCCAACAGCGGGATGTCCGACTGGGTCAGCGCGGCACCCTTGTCTCGGGTCAGCGCGGCGATGTCGTCATCGGACATCCAGGGGGCGAACCGCCGCAACTGGGCCGGCTTGGAGAACAGCTGGTCGATCAGCCACGGGCCGGTCATCGGCAGCCAGGCCAGATTCAACGTGTGCCTGACGGTGTCGTTCATGCGCAGCTGCTGCATGACGTCGGTGAGCTCCGGCTGCTCCGGGGTGTAGTCGAGCTGTTCGACGTATCGGGCGCGCAATGCCTCCAGCATGCTGCGGACGAAGGTCTCGCGCGCCTTGTTGTGCGGCTGGCGTGTGCGCCGCGCGTCAGCGATGGCCTGTTCGACGTCGGAGGGCTTCATAGCGACCGCGAACCCGTTGATACGGACCACCGGCAGGGTACGGGGCACGCGTTCGCGCGCGGCGACGGCGTTGGCGATGGCCTTGGCCATGCGCTGCTCGCCCTTGAGCTGGGCGGCCCGGGGCGTATCGGTGGCGGTGGCGTTGAATCCGGGGATCAGGTCGGCGATGGTGCGGCTGACCACACCGGTCTCGCCGAGCGAGGGCAGGACCTGATCGATGTAGTGCAGGAACGCCGAGCTGGGGCCGATGACCAGCACGCCGGAGCGGTCGAGCATGCTGCGGTGGGTGTACAGCAGATAGGCGGCGCGGTGAAGCGCCACCGCGGTCTTGCCGGTGCCCGGTCCGCCCTGGACGACGACGGCATGGCCGAGGTCGGAACGGATGATGCGGTCCTGTTCGGCCTGGATGGTGGCCACGATATCGGTCATCTTGCCGGTGCGCCGCGAGCTCAGCGAGGCCAGCAGCGCGCCCTCGCCGGTCAGCGTGCCGGCGGACGAGGCCTTGCCGACCTGCTCGGAATGCACGTCGAGCACCTCATCCTCCACGCCCACCACCTCGCGGAAGTTCAGCGTGATATGGCGACGCATGACGATGTCACCGTGGTGCGATGGGGTCGCCTCGTAGAACGGGCGGGCGGCCTCCGCTCGCCAATCCGTCAGGATCGGCTCATGCGTCTCGCTGGACAGGCCGATGCGCCCGATGTAGCGGCGTTCGCCGGCGGTGTCGTCGAGCCGGCCGAAGATCAGGCGGTCCTCCACGGCACGCAGCTGCGTCAGACGGTCCTCGTACATGGTGGCGAACGAATCGCGCTCGGTGCGCTGGGTGGGGGAGCCGTGCGAACCGGCGGCCCTGACGGCGTCAAGCCGTGCGCGAGCCTGCGCGCGCAGGGCGTCGAGGCGACCGTAGGCGCGGTCGACGGCGTGCTGCTCCTCCTGCAACTGTTCGGCGTAACCCGGCATATGTACTGTCCCTTCCTCCGAAAACTCAGGCAATCCAATGTACCGCAAGGCCGCTACGAATCGTCCGGATTGCGGCGAGCGACGCCTGTGAGGCGGACCGCCGCGGCGTCTGTCTCGTCGATATGCGTCCTCAAGTGGGAAAACCATCGGAAAAGGGTAAGTGTTTTGTGGATAAGTGGGGTTTTGTGGAAAGTCGTGGGGTAAAGTGGTGAAGCGACCCAGGTCGGAGTGTACCCAATGCCAGGCTGAAGGAGGTGGGGCTGTGAATGACGACGTCTTTGCACAGCAGCAACCTCCCGCAGGCGGGGATGACATGGATATGCTGCAGCTGCCGCCGTTGCTGCTGGGCACGTTCACGCCGAAGATCGACGCGAAGGGACGCATGGCGTTGCCGGCCAAGTTCCGTTCCATGCTCGGCCGCGGCGTGGTGCTGGCCCGAGGCCAGGAACGGTGCGTGTATCTGCTGCCGATCAGCCAGTTTCGGCATATGGCCATGCAGATCCAGCGTGCGTCGGTGGGGGACAAGGACACCCGCGACTACCTGCGCGTGTTCCTGTCGGGCGCGTCCGACCAGGTGCCCGACAAGCAAGGCCGTGTGCTGGTGCCGCAGATTCTGCGGGATTATGCGGATCTGGGGGAGGACATTGTGGTGATTGGCGTGGGCACGCGTGCCGAGATCTGGAACCGCGAGGCGTGGCAGACGTATCTGGCGGAGAAGGAGCAGCGCTACTCCGATATCGAGAACGACGTACTACCGGCGGTGGAATTCTGATGAACGACTATGCAACCATCCATCAACCCGTGCTGCTCGAACGCTGCGTCGAGCTGGTCGCGCCGGCGCTGGACCATGACGGCGCCGTGGCCGTGGACTGCACCCTGGGATTGGCCGGACATACCATCGCGTTCCTCAAGGCCTCGCCCCGGGCGCGTCTGATCGGCATCGACCGGGACGCCCAGGCGCTGGCGATGGCCACCGAACGCGTGCGCGCGGAGGGCCTGGCGGACCGGTTCACCCCGGTGCATGCCGCGTTCGATGCGTTCTCGCAGGTGCTGGACGACGTCGGCGTGAAGCGTGTGGACGCCGTGTTCATGGACTTGGGGCTGTCGAGCCTGCAGATCGACGAGACGGAGCGAGGGTTCTCGTACAGCCACGATGCGCCGTTGGATATGAGGATGGACGTGTCGCAGCCGTTGACGGCCGAACGCGTGCTCGCGGAGTATGACGAGCCGGCGTTGACGCGGATCTTCAGAACGTATGGCGAGGAGCGGTACGCCCGGCAGATCGCCAGGCGGATCGTCCAGCGGCGGGACAGGGAGCCGTTGCGCACATCGGCGCAGTTGAGCGCGTTGGTGGACGAGGTGATCCCGCAGGCGCATCGGCCCGCGGGCAATCCGGCCAAGCGGGTGTTCCAGGCGTTGCGCATCGAGGTGAACGGCGAGCTGGACAAGCTGGCGTCCACGCTGCCGCAGGCCGCGAACCGGCTGGCCGTGGGCGGCCGTCTGGTGGTGGAGTCGTACCATTCGCTGGAGGACAAAACCGTCAAGACGTTCATGGCGCAGGGACTGGTGGCCGATGTGCCTCCGGGCCTGCCGGTCATCCCTCCCGACGCCCAGCCGTTCTTCAGGGATCTGACCCGAGGCGCGGTCAAGGCCGATGAAGGGGAGATCGCGCATAACCCGCGTTCCGCATCCGTGCGGTTGCGGGGCGTGGAACTGACGCGACCGATTCCGCAGCGATGGCGACGCACCTTCGCGTCCGCCGCGGAGCCGCGACACTACGAAGGGGGACGATGATGGCTGCACAGGCACGAAGCGTGCATTCCTCGGCGGCGCCCGCGGGACGCCCGGACCGGGACGGCACGCCGCAGTCGCGTCCGCAACTGCACGTGGTCAACGGTCAGCGGGCCGGGGCCGGTTCGGCGGCGCGCGGTTTCAAACGTCTGCTGGAATGGACCAGGACGAAGACCACGCCGCTGCTGCACATCACCATCGCCATCGTATTCCTGGTCGGCACCCTGCTGGGGGCGTTGGCCCTGCGCACGCAGATGGTCGAGATCTCCTTCGAATCCAGCCAGGTGCAGACGCGGATCGAGCGGTTGAGCCAGGACGTGGAGGAGCGCCAGACGCAGCTGGACATGCTGAAGGCGTCATTGCCGGAACGTGCGCAGGAGATGGGCATGGTCCCGCAGGAGGGTTCCATCTCCATCGATCTGAACGGATATCAACCCAGTGAAGGTGGAACGCAATGAGACGGGGACAGATGAGGGCCGGCAGGTATAGCGGGTTCGCCAAGCGGTGCATGGCCATCGGTGTCATTCTGGCGTTCATGGCCATGGCATGCCTCGGCCGGCTCGTCGGCATCCAGCTGCTGGACGGTCGTTCCACCGCGCAGGCGGCCACCCAGAGCCGCACCACCACGGTGCCGATCAGTGCCAAGCGCGGGCGGATCCTGGACACCAACGGCAACGTGCTTGCCCAGAGCGTCGAGCGGTACACGCTGCTCGCCGACCCCTATGCGGCCTCGCTGTTCGAACCGGTGGCCTGCGGGTCGAACCAGGCCAAGTCGCTGGGGTACTGCCACCAGATCGACGACCAGCCCGTCGGCGCCACCGGCGCGGCCGCCGTGGCGCGTCTGCTGGCCACGGTGCTGGACGGTGTGAACGCCATGGAACTCGGCGCCAAACTGGATGGCGTGAGCCGGTACCAGGTGATTCAGCGGGACATCACCCCCGAGCTCAAGCGCAAGATCGACGACTTGCATCTGGCCGGCGTGGTGTGGTGCGAGCTGAGCAGCGACCGCATCTACTCCACGGGCACCCAGCTGGGCGCGTTGCTGGGCGGTGTGGACGATGAGGGCAACGGCGTCAACGGCATCGAGCAGATGATGAACGACGAGCTGACCGGCACCGACGGGTATGAGGTGTATCAGCAGGGCAACGGCGGCGAGCAGATCCCGGGCACGATGACCGACTCCGAGGTGGCCGTGGACGGCAGCGACGTGACGCTGACGATCGATCAGGACGTGAACTGGTACGTCAAGAAGGTGTTGCGGGAAGGCAAGGAGGAGTTCGGGGCGGCCTGGGCCATCGGCGTGGTGCAGGACCTTCAGACCAACGAGATCATCGCCCTGGAGGACACCGACGAGATCGAGGCGGGCAGCGACGACGCCAAGCTCAACGTCTCCCAGGCGGTGAGCGAGACCTTCGAGCCCGGGTCAATCGGCAAGGTCATCACCATGGCCGGACTGCTGCAGACCGGCCTGCACAAGGCCACCGACCAGTTCACGGTGCCGTACAGCATGACCAAGAACGGCCAGGAGTTCCACGACGCCACCAACCATGGCAGCGAGCATTGGACGCTGGCGGGCATCCTGCAGAACTCCTCCAACGTCGGCATGGTGATGGCGGCGGAGAGCTACACCAACGAGCAGCGCTACGAGTTCCTGACCAAGTTCGGCATCGGCCAGGCCACCGGGCTGGACCTGCCCGGCGAATCCGACGGCATGCTGGCCGGCGCCGACGTCTGGGACGGCCGTACCCGGGACACGGTGCTGTTCGGCCAGGGGTACACGGTGAACGCGCTGCAGCTGACCAATGTGGTGGCCACCATCGCGAACAAGGGCGTGCGGCATCAGCAGTCGCTGATCAAGTCGGTGACCGACGCGCAGGGGCGCGTCACCTCCGAGGAGCACGGGGACGCCGTGCGCGTGATCGACGAGCAGGTGGCGGCGGATGTGCTCAACGCCATGGAGTCGGTGGCCGAGGAATACGACAACGTTGCCAAGGTGGACGGCTACCGCGTGGCCTCGAAGACCGGCACCGCCGAGGTCGCCGGCGCGGACGGCCGTCTGACCTCGATCGTGTGCGACTGGTCCGGCATCATCCCCGCCGACAACCCCCGCTTCGTGGTCACCGTGGTGATCAAGGATCCGCAGAAGGGCGGATTCGGCGGTCTGACCGCCGGCCCGTTGTTCGCCAGGATTGGTGAATTCCTTATGCAGAAATATGAGGTGGCTCCCTCGTCTCCGCGTACCAATGCTATTCCGGTGGATTGGTGAATTCGCTGGAGGAAAGGCTGGGCCGATGAGTGTGGTGAGCGGTTCCGGTGCATGCCGGATGACGTTGGGGACCTTGGCTTCCCGGTACGGATATGAGCTGGTGCCGCCGTCCTCGGAGGGCGTGACGGTGACCTCGCTGGCGGATGAGGTCGATTCGGTGATCCCCGGTTCGTTGTATGTGCCTGCGGGGTCGGTGAATATGGAGCGGCTGGAGCACGCCGCCATGCGCGGCGCGTATGCGGCCTTGGTGCCGCAGGCGTTGCGCGGGGCGGTCGACAGGTTGTCGATGCCGCTGGTGCTGGGGGAGTGCGATGACGCGCGTCTGGCCGCGATGGCTCAGGAACTGACGGGCGCCAAGACGTTGGCGATGTTCGCCTGCTACGGCGAGGAGGCCGGTCGGGTGCAACGGCAGGTGGAGCAGTTGTCCGAATTCCTGCATGTGCTCGGCAATCCGGTCGGCGTGATCAGCGCGGCGGATACGCAGTCGTTGGAGCAGTACATCGGGTTGCACTATCCGTTGGGGGTTCTGGATGTGCAGCGTGTGCTGTCGGTGTGCGCGGAGGATGGCGCGAACGCCGTGATCGTGTCCATGGACGAGCGGACGTTGCGGCGCGGCGCGCTGCATGCGGTGGGTCTGGACGTGTTCGGTGTCGATGACGTGCCCGACTCCCGTCTGCGCGAGGCCTGCGCGACGGCGTGCGACCGGTACGGTTGCGTGATGGACGAGCGCGGCAAGGCGGTGGGCAGAACCGCCGAGTCCGATGCGTTGGCGCGCCAGGCCGACGAGGGCGAGCACGGCGGATCGTGGGAGGTGCTGTCATTGGCCATCGCCATGGCCATGGCGGCCGGTGTGCGCCGTGCGAATATCAGGAGCGCGTTGCGCGTGTCCAGGGAACTGTCCTGAGGGAGAGGAACGAATATGGCTGTGGAATCCACGATGATGCCGATGACGCTGTCCGAGATCGCCGAGACGGTCGGTGGCGGTCTGGTCATCCCGGAGGGCGTTGCCGCCACACCGCAGACCGTGGCGACCAGTGCCGTCACCGATTCCCGCGAGGTCGGTGAGGCGGGCGTCTTCGTCGCCATCGCCGGGGAACGGGTGGATGGCCACGATTTCGTGGGGCGCGCCGCGCAGAGCGGCGCCGCCGTGGCGTTGGTGGCGCATCAGGTGGACGCCCCGATGGCGCAGATCGTCGTGCCGGACACGGTGGCCGCCCTGGGAGCCTTGGCGCAGCACAACATCGAACGTCGCCGCGCACTGGACACGCCGTTCACCATCGTCGGCATTACCGGCTCGGTGGGCAAGACCACCACCAAGGACATGCTGGCCGCGCTGCTTGGATCGATGGGGGAGACGGTCGCCCCCGTCGGCTCGTTCAACAATGAGATCGGCCTGCCGTTGACCGCGTTGAAGGTCGGCCCGGACACCAGGTACCTGGTGGCGGAGATGGGCGCCAATCACGTCGGGGAGATCGCCCGACTGACCACCATCGCGCCTCCGGACATCGCCGTGGTGCTGAAGGTCGGCGTGGCCCATCTGGGCGAGTTCGGCTCGGTGGAACGCATCGTGGAGGCCAAGAGCGAAATCGTGCGCGGCCTGGCCGACGGCGGCGTGGCCATCCTCAATGCCGATGATGAGCGCGTGGCCTCCATGAGCGCCCAGGCGCCGGGAGAGGTGCTGTGGTTCGGCGTGCAGGACGAGCGGGCCCTGGCCTCCGGCTGCTCGGCGCGTGGCATCGGCACCGATGCCTTGGACCGTCCCCGCTTCACGTTGTCCACGCCCGATGGCGCCGCCACGGCGGTGCGCCTGGGCATCTGCGGACGCCACAACGTCATGAACGCGTTGGCGGCGGCCAGCGTGGCATTCCGGCTGGGCATGCCGCCGGCCCGCATCGGCGAGGTGCTGGAGGGCCTGACGCGCATCAGCCCCCATCGCATGGCGGTGTCGACCGTCGAGCGCAGCGGTGCCTCCTTCACCCTGATCGACGACTCGTTCAACGCGAACCCCGATTCGATGCGCGCGGGTCTGGACGGCCTGATGGCGTGGGGCGCCGGGGAACAGACCGCGCCGTACCGTGTGGCCGTATTGGGGGCCATGCTGGAGCTGGGCGCGAACGATCTGGAGCTGCATCGCGGCGTGGGCGAATACGCCGCCCGGTGCGGCGTGGACGCCGTCGTGGCCGTCGGCGGCACCGTCGACGCGCATCTCGACGCGCTGGCCGAAGCGGTCGCACAGGGGGCAAAGTGCGCGCAAACGGGCGCGACCCCGGCGCACCCGTCGATAGACTGGGTGCATGACGCCGATCAGGCCGATGCCGCGGTCGTTCGTCTGGCGCGGGAGCACGGGAATGCCGTGGTGCTGCTCAAGGGGTCGCACGTCTCCGGGTTGAGCGCGTTGGCCGAACGCTGGACCGCATAGCGGCCGGACGGACCGGGAAAGGGAATATGACGCGAATGGAGTACCGCAGGTGATTGCACTCATTATCGGAATTCTGGTCTCACTGGTAGTGACGATCGTCGGCACGCCGCTGCTGATCAGGCTGGTCCACAAGCTGCACTACGGCCAGTACATCCGGCAGGATGGTCCCCAGTCGCATCAGGTCAAGCGCGGCACCCCGACACTGGGCGGCGTGGTGATCAACCTGGCGATCGTGTGCGGCTGGCTGGCTTCGGCCATCTACCGGCATATCGTATCCGGCGAGGCGTTCTCGCTGTCGGCCATGCTCGTGCTGTTCGCCATGCTGTCCATGGGCGTGCTGGGCTTCATCGACGACTTCGCCAAGGTGCGCAAGAAGCAGAACGAAGGCCTGTCCGTGGCGGGCAAGTTCATTGGGCAGTTCATCTTCGCCACCCTGTACGCGGTGCTGGCGCTCATCATCCCCACCCGGTCCGGGTTCTCCAGCGCCCAGGCGGGCATGAGCTTCATCGAGGAGCCGTTCTTCAGCTTCGAATTCGCGGGCAGGATCGTGGCGACCGTCCTGTTCGTCATCTGGGTCAACTTTCTGATGACCGCCTGGACGAATGCGGTCAACCTGACCGACGGGCTGGACGGGCTGGCCACCGGCTCGTCGATGATCGCGTTCGCCGGATACGGCGTGATCGCATTCTGGGAGAGCTACCATCTCAAGGGAGCTGGCCATGAGGGGTTCGCCTACGCGGTCTCCGACCCGCTGGACCTGACCATCATCGCGCTGTGCGCCGCGGTGGCCTGCTTCGGTTTCCTCTGGTACAACTCGAACCCCGCCACCATCTTCATGGGGGACACCGGCTCGCTGGCTCTGGGCGGGCTGTTCGCGGCGATGTCCATCGCCACGCACACCGAGTTCCTGGCCATCATCGTCGGCGGCCTGTACGTCATCGAAGCCCTGTCCGACGTCATCCAGGTCGGCTATTTCAAGCTGACGCACAAACGCGTGTTCAAGATGGCGCCGATCCACCACCATTTCGAGCTGCTCGGCTGGACCGAAGGCAAGGTAGTGGTGCGGTTCTGGATGGTTGAACTCATCTTCGTGCTGGTCGGCCTCGTAGTGTTCTACGGCGACTGGGTGGCACGGTCCGGTCTGGTGTGAGGCCCGTGCGTGCAATGGGCCGCGGGCATGGGAGGACAATGAATATGCAGAGGAACGATTGGTCGGGCATGACGGTGGTCGTGGCCGGTCTGGGCGTGTCCGGGCGGAGCGTGGCCGAGGTGCTGGCGCCGCGCGTGGCGCGGGTGATTACGGTGGACGAACATCGGCCCGAGGCGGATGTCCATGCGTTCGACGACGTGGACTGGACCGGGGTCGACCTGGTGGTGACCTCGCCGGTGTTCAATCCGCGCACCCCGTTCATCCTGGAGGCGCAACGCCGGTCCATCCCGGTGATCAGCGAGGTGGAGTTGGCCTGGCGGCTGCGCGTGGACAGCGACCGGACCGGCGCGCCCGCGGCATGGATCGGCATCACCGGCACCAACGGCAAGACCTCGACCACACAGATGACCTCGCAGATGCTCAACGCCTGCGGGTGGCACGCGCCGGCCGTGGGCAACATCGGCAAGGCCGTGTCGCATGCCGCCGTCGACGCCTCCTACGATGCGCTGTGCGTGGAATTAAGCTCGTTCCAGCTGCATTTCACCGATTCGCTGGAACTGGACTGCGCGGTGATCACCAACTTGGCTGCGGACCATCTGGATTGGCACGGCGGCATGGACCGGTACGCCGCCGATAAGGCGAAGGTCTATCACCGCGTCAAGCGAGCCCTGGTCTACAACGCCGACGACGCGCGCGTCACCGAACTGGCCCGGCGGGCGCAGCCGGCCGACGGATGCCGAATGGTGGGGTTCACCCTGCACGCGCCCGATGAGGGGCAGATCGGCATCAGCGACGGTTGGATCGTGGACATGAGCGGCGTGGCGGGTACTCCCGCCGGACAGTCGCGGCGCATCGCACAGGTCCGTGACTTCCCGCACCTGTGCGAGCCGGACGGCACGGTGTACCCGCATCTGCTGGCCGACGCGCTGGCGGCCCTGGCGCTGGTGCTGGGATTGGGCGCCGATCTGGATCATGCCGTGCGGTCGTTGCGCGACTTCACCCCCGGAGGCCACCGCATCCAGACCGTGGCCGTCCGACACACCGCCGAAGGCGATATCCGGTTCGTGGACGATTCCAAGGCGACCAACGCCCACGCGGCCGCGGCGTCCCTGGGCAGCTTCGGCTTCAAGAGCGTGGTGTGGATCGCGGGAGGTCTGGCCAAGGGCGGAAGGTTCGAACAGCTGGTGGCCGATCAGGCGGCGCGCATCAAGGCGGCCGTCATCATCGGCGCGGACCAGCTCCCGATGACCGAGGCATTCGCCGCCAGCGCCCCCGATATTCCGCTGACCCTCATCGACCCGTCGGACAACGAGACCGTGATGCGGCGTGCCGTCGAGGCGGCCGGCGCCTACGCCGCCCCGGGTGATGTGGTGCTGATGGCCCCGGCCTGCGCATCCATGGACCAGTTCGTCTCCTACGCCGACCGAGGCGACCGGTTCGCCGAGCAGGCTCGGGAATGGGTGAGCACCCATGCCGAAGCCTAGACAGATTCGTTCCGCATCCTCGGACCGCTCGAAGGGTACGGAAAAACCGAGGAAACGAGAGGCGGCGGAGGGGTTCCAGCGGTATACGGGCTGGCGCAACCTGCTCAACCCGCTGTGGTGCTACCACGGCTTCCGGGTGGCGGTGCTCGCGCTCACCTGCTTCGGCGTGATCATGGTGTTCTCCGGCTCGTCCGTGGATATGGTCTCCCAAGGCGCGTCCCCGTGGCGGCAGGCGCTCAGCCAGGGCATGTACTGCGTGATCGGATTGGTGATGGCCTTCATCGCCATGCACGTGCGTTGCCCGATCTACCGCCGACTGGGCATTGCGGGCATAGGCTTTTCGATGGTGCTGCAGGCGCTGACGCTGACGCCGCTGGGCATCACCCAATACGGCAACACCGGATGGATCGGCATCCCCGGCGTGTTCACGCTGCAACCCGCCGAGGTCATGAAATGCGCGCTGTGCATCTGGCTTCCCTCCGCCATGATCGCCGCACGCAAACGGTATGAGCGCGAGGGCGTCAAGGCGTATCTGGCTCCCGGGATCGTGTATTTCGTATGCCTGGGACTGGTCATGCTGGGCAGGGATATGGGCACCGGCATGATCATCGTGGCCATCGGCATCGTGGCGTTCCTGATCGGCGGATTCCCGCTGAAATGGCTGCTCGCCGGCATGGCCGTGGTCGGTGCGGCCGCCGCGGCGTTCGTGATCTCGAGTCCGAACCGATTGAACCGAGTCCTCGCCGCCTACACGGCCTGCACCGGTTCGGACGCGCAGGACGTGTGTTACCAGTCCATCCACGCCCGGTACGCCATCGCCTCGGGGGGACTGCTCGGCGTGGGCATCGGCAACTCCCGCGAGAAATGGAACTACCTGCCCGCCGCCCATAACGATTTCATCTTCGCGATCATCTGCGAGGAGACCGGGTTCATCGGCGGGGCGCTGGTGATCCTGCTGTTCGTGGTCATCGGATGGTGCCTGATCGCCATGGCGCTGCAGATGCGGGACCGGTATGCCTCGATGGTGCTGATCTGCATCGCCGCCTGGCTGGTGGGGCAGGGGCTGGTCAACATCGCCGTGGTCGTCGGCCTGCTGCCGGTCATGGGCGTGCCGATGCCGTTCGTCTCGGCGGGCGGCTCCTCGCTGATCATGTGTCTGGCGGCGGCGGGAGCCGCGGTGAGCATGATGCGGGAGCACCCGCAGGTCAAGGCCGAGCGGGTCAAGGCGTGACGCGCGGACATGGACATTGCGGGCAGGAACCGCTGCCGAATGCCCTGCCGGGGCCTGCCCGTGGACTAAGCTCGTATGCTATGAGCAATCGAATGCACCGCATTGTATTGGCCGGCGGCGGTACGGCCGGACATGTCAACCCGCTGCTGGCGGTGGCCAACGCCATCAGGGCCAAGGATCCTTCGGCGGATATCGCGGTGATCGGCACGGCGGTCGGCCTGGAGCGCGACCTGGTCCCGCAGGCGGGATTCGAACTGGAAACCATCGAGAAGGTGCCGTTCCCTCGCCGCCCCAATATGGCCGCGCTGCGGTTCCCGATGGCCTGGAAGCGGGAGACGGCCAGGACCAGGCAGATTTTGGAACGTCATCAGGCCCAGGTGGTGGTGGGTTTCGGCGGATACGCCTCCGCCCCGGTGTACGCGTCGGCGCATGCCATGCGGATCCCGATTCTGATCCACGAGCAGAACGCGCGCGCCGGCATGGCCAACAAGCTGGGCGCCCGTTGGGCCGACTACATCGGCACCGCATACGAGGGAACGGGACTGAAGGCGCGTCGGGATGCCGTGATCGAACGGGTGGGGCTCCCGTTGCGGCCGGCCATCGCGCAGCTGTGCGAGCGGCTGGAATCCGACCGTGAGGGCGCCCGCCGTCAGGCGGCGGAACAGCTGGGCCTGGACGCGAATCGTCCGGTGGTGGTGGTGACCGGCGGCTCGCTGGGCGCCGCCAACATCAACCGCGCCGTGGCGGCCTCGGCCTCATCGTTGCTGCAGCACGCGCAGATCGTGCATCTGACCGGTAACGGCAAGGCGGACGAGGTGCGTGAACTGGTCTCGGTCAGCGCGGGGGATGCGGCCGTCACCGGGTTGGACGCCTCGCACGCCGGGGAAGGGAACTACCATGTGGCCGAGTATCTTGAACGCATCGATCTGGCGTTCGCCTGCGCCGACCTGGTGATCTGCCGTTCCGGCGCGGGCACGGTGAGCGAGTTGACGGCGTTGGGCCTGCCGGCGATCTACGTGCCGCTGCCGATCGGCAATGGCGAGCAACGCTTCAACGCGCAACCTGTGGTGCAGTCGGGAGGCGGCATGATGGTGGCCGACCGCGAATTCACCAAGGAATGGGTGATCGACCATGTGCCGGGCTTGCTGGCCGACAGCGGCCGTCTGTCCGGATTCGCCGAAGCCGCATGGCGCTACGGCATCCGCGACGCCGCCGAGGCCATGGCCTGCCGCGTGCTGGCGGCGGCGGAGCGTCAGGCCGCGTAGCGCAGGGGAAAACGCAGAACCAGAAACAGTGCAGGAAGGACTCCCAGTGTCAGAACAATCAGCCGTCGAGACAACCATCGAACTCGATCCGACCCGTCCGGCCTTCGGACCCGACGAACGGATCGGCGATCTGGGCCGGACCCATTTCATCGGCATCGGCGGCGCCGGCATGAGCGTGCTGGCCGAGATGCTGCACGAGCAGGGCGTCGTCGTCGACGGATCCGACCGCGAGCCAAGCCCCAAAACCGATCGGCTGCAGTCGCTGGGCGTCGCGGTCCAGTTCGGGCAGCGCGCGCAGAACGTGGCCGGCGCGGCAACCGTGGTCTATTCGAGCGCCATCAAGCCGGACAATCCGGAGATCGTGGCGGCGCATGCGGCCGGTGCCCGCATCGTGCACCGCAGCGACATCCTCGCCCTGCTGATGGCCGCCAAACGGGCCGTCACCGTGGCTGGCGCGCACGGCAAGACCACCACCAGCTCGCTGCTCGCCCACATCCTGGTCAACGCGGGAACCGGGGAGCTCGCCGACCCCAGCTACGCCATCGGCGGCTCCATCCAGTCGCCGGACGGCACGAACCGTGACGGCGGCCATGCCGGACACGGCGCGGTGCTGGTGGCGGAGGCCGACGAATCCGACGGCAGCTTCGCCAAGTACCGTCCCTCCACCGCCATCGTCACCAATGCGGAACCCGACCATCTGGACCATTACGGCACGGCGGACCGGTACCATCGGGCCTTCGTCGACCACATCGGCCACGCGAGGGACGCAGTCGTCATGTGCGCCGACGACGAAGGCTGCCTGGAGGTCCTGCGGGCCGTGGACGCGGACGTCGCCGGACGAGTCGTGGTCTACACCACCCAGGATCCCGATACGCTGGGCGACCTCAACGGCGCGGTTGCGGTCCGCATCGAATCGGAGCGGGAACGCGAGCGCACCGGCCGCGAATGCTTCACGCTGCGCATCCCTCCGGCGTTGGCCGACGGCGCGGAGCTGGAGGTGCCCGTGGAACTGTCCATCCCGGGCATCCATAACGCGCGCAACGCCGCCGCCGCCATCATCGCCGCGGGGATGCTGGGCATGCCGTACGAGCGGGCCGCACGGGCCGCCGCCTCGTTCCTGGGTGCGGCGCGACGCTTCCAGGTGTGCGGGTGTGTGAACGGGGTCACCGTCGTGGACGACTACGCCCACCATCCCACCGAGATCGCCGCGCTGCTCGACGCGGCCCGGCGCCGGTATCCGCAATCCCGCATCCATGTGCTGTTCCAGCCGCACCTGTACTCGCGCACCCGGATCTTCGCCGAGCAGTTCGCACAGGCGCTCTCGAAGGCCGACGACGTGATTGTGGCCGGCATCTTCCCCGCACGTGAGAAGCAGGAGGACTTCCCCGACGTCTCGGCCTCGACCATCGTCCAGGCTGCGGGCGCGGACCGTTGCGCGGATGCGGGGGAGTGGATCCGCGCCGTCGAGGATATGCGGCAGGCCGCCGTGCGTATCCTCGACACCGTCCGGACGGGGGATGTGGTGATCACCGTCGGCGCCGGCGACATCAACCGGATGGATGACGTGCTGCTGCATGAACTGTCGGCGCGCGCCGGCGGGATGGAATCCTGATGGCGGGGCGACGGGTCGTCTCCGGTGCGGCGGACCGCAAGCCTGCGGTGGCGCCCGCTCGTTCGGCGCGGTCCGTGCGCTCGACGGAGTCGTCCCCGAAACGCAGCGGGCAATCCGATCCCGGTGAATTCGTCGACGTCAGGCGCCTGCAGGGCGAGGACCTTGTCGCCAAGACGCTGAACCAGACCCGCGGGCCGCTCGGCGTGGTCACGCGTCCGAAGGTCGTGGATTTCCGCGCCCGTCTGAAGGAACGCCGCAAGGCGACCGCGCGCGTGATTCTCCTGCGGGCGGTCGCCGTAACCGCCGCGCTGGCCGCCGTGGCCGCCTTGGTCTGGCTGCTGTTCTTCTCCCCGGTGTTCCGGCTGGAAACCGGTGGCATCCAGGTGTCCGGCGGCAACGAATGGGTCAGCGAGGAGCAGATCATGCAGATCGCCGGCAAACAGACCGGCAAATCGCTGCTCTTGGTCTCCAGCGACGACGTCATCGACCAGCTGGACGACATCCCCGGCGTCACCGAGGCCAAGGTGAGCAAGCAGTTCCCCAACCGTCTGCGCGTGACGGTCCGGGCACAGCGGCCCGCCGCCATGCTGCGCGCCTCGGACGGGTCCATGACCGCGGTCGACAGCAAGGGGCGCGTGCTCAATTCCGTCGGGAACGTATCGGTGGAAGGCATTCCGGTGGTGGACGTCGGTGATGTCGACCAGGGGCTGTCCGACCAGGCGGTGCACGAGACCCTGTCGATCCTGGGACGACTGGACGAGTCGATACGGCAGCGCATCTCCTCGGTGAGCGCGCAGACGCAGGATTCGATCACCACGGTGCTGGACGGCGGCAACTACACCATCGTCTGGGGCGACTCCTCCGACCTGAAACTGAAGAAGGCCGTGGTCGACAAGATTATCAACGACCCCAACGTCATCGGGGACAAGCACCAGGTGGACGTCTCCGCACCGCTGCGCCCCATCATCAAGTAGCTTTGGCGGGGCATGCCCGGCAGGCGTGCCCCGCCCCGGAAGGGACCGGGGCGGGATGATGCCGAATCCTTAGCGGGGCCGGGCCATCACCGCCGTATCGAGCGGGATGGTCACCGGGCCGTCGTTGGTCAGCGACACCCGCATATGGGCGGCGAACCGGCCCTCCCGGACGGTGAGCCCATGGCCGCGCAGCGCCTCGTCGAGGCGCAGCCAGACGTCCCGCGCATGGTCGGGCTGCCCGGCCGCCACGAAACTCGGACGGTTGCCCCGCCGCACATCGCTGTACAGCGTGAACTGGGAGATGGACAGCACCTCGCCGCCCACGTCGAGTACCGAGCGGTTCATCTTGCCTTCGTCGTCATCGAAGATTCGCAGATTGGCGATCTTGCGGGCCGTCCAGTCGATCTGCTCGGGCTCGTCGTCATCGCTGACCGCAACCAGCAGCACCAGTCCGGGGCCGATTCGCTGCGGTTCGAAGGAGGCGTCCGGCTCGCCGGTTGCCGCGTCGATCACGTCCACACCCGCCGAACTCACGCGTTGAATGACCACTCTCATACCGGCCATCATACCTGCTTCGGCGCGGATAAGGCGGGCGCCCCGGTCCGTGAGGAACCGGGGCGCCCGCTGTTTTCGGAAGGAGGGAGGGACGTGTTAACGGGTCTCGGTGGCCTGCTTCAGGGCGGGGGCCACGGAGACGGCCGGGGTCAGACGCGGGATGAACGTGCACTGCAGCGCGTGGTACAGGTCGGACTTGCCGGGCCATACGGTGCCGATGACGTGGTTGTCCTTGTCCAGCTGGTGGAACCAGGAGCCGTGCTCGTGGTCGATGAGGTATTCGTCGATGTACCGCCAGAACGTGGCGTACCAATCCTTGTACTCCTGCTTGCCGGTCACGGTGGCCAGCACGGCGGAGGTGTTCACGGATTCGGCGAGCGTCCAGTGCATGCGGTCGGTGACCACGGGGCGGCCGTTCCAGTCGGTGGTGTAGGCCAGGCCCACGGTGCCGTTGGTGTTCCAGGCGTCCTCGAGCGCGCGAGCGAACAGGTGTTCGGCGGCGTCGATCAGCGCGGCCTTCTGCTCGTCGGTGCGGCTGCAGCTGGTGGCGAACTGGGTGATCAGGCGGGCCCATTCGATGCCGTGGCCGGGCGTGGCGCCGTACGGCTTGAACTGGTCGTCGGGCTTGCTGCGGTTGAACTCCAGGTCCGGGGTCCAGTCGGCGGTGAAGTGCTCCGGGATGCGCCACGAGTTGTGCGACGCCCAGTCGACGACGTGGTCGATGACGCGGCCGGCGCGGGCGCGATAGGTCTCGTCGCCGGTCACGTCCGCCACGGCCAGGAACGCCTCGACGGTGTGCATGTTGGCGTTGATGCCGCGGTACGGATCCAGCTCGGTGAACTCGGTGTTCCAGGTGTCCACGGCCAGGCCGTGCTCCTCGTCCCAGAAGTGCGCGTTGTAGGTGTCGAGCGCTTCGGAGAGCAGTTCCTTGGCGCCCGGGCGTCCGATCAGCGTGGCCGAGGTGGCGGCCAGGATGACGAAGGCGTGCGTGTAGCAGACCTTGCCCGCCTCGGGGGTGCCGTCCGCGGTGATGGACGGATACCAGCCGCCGTTCACATCATCATGCAGCGGCCCGCGCAGGCCGTCGAGCGCCTTGTCAACGAGCTCCTCGGCGTCTGGTTCGCCGTGGATGGCGCCGAGCGTGTAGACGTGCGCCATGCGGCAGGTGATCCAGGTCTGGATGCCGTGGGAGGGGTCGGGGTTGCCGCGATCGTCCAGCCAGGTGGAACCGCCGTTCGGGGCGGGGAAGCGGTGTCCGAAATGCAGCAGTTCGTTGCTTTCGGCCTCAAGCAGGTCGTGGTTCTCCGGCGAGCCGAAGACATAGGCTTCGGGAGCGTAGGCAGCGGTCATATGCGGTGTCCTTCCAGGCGTCCGTCGACATCGACGGTAACTGCGTTAATACGTTAACAATGTTAATGCTAAACCGCTTAAGACACGCCGGGTGTGGTGGATATGACGGTGTGAGGGCAACAAAAAAGGGTTCCGGGCGTATGCCCGGAACCCTGAACAAGTGGAGCCGCGGGGAATCCGACACACATATGTGAAAACCGCATAATCATGCGGATTATAAGACGCCACCTAAAACGTCCGCCACCAAAAAGCCACTTATCCAAGACCGGTAAAACACCGCAAAACCACTGCAAGACCGGTAAGCCGTGCATGACCCCCACACCAGACACCATCCAAACCCTCCGACAACGCATCCAAACCAACAACGAGGAAATCCAACGCCTCTAGGATGAAAACAAGCAACTCGAACAATGCATCACAGCGCTCGCCGATTCGGACGGAGTATCGGCGATGTAACATCCGGCGAGTAAAATGATGTGGTCAATGAATCAGTCCGGGAGAGCCGTATGTTTGATGATGAACGTTTGATGCGTGAGAACGCGGCTTTGGTCGCGTTGCTGAATACGGTCGACAGGAAACGCGATTCATGGTCGTCGATTGCCGAGACCGTGGAACGCAACGGCAGCGCGTTGAAGGTTCTTGAACATGAAATTGACCCGGTGGGGCACCCGCTGTACGACGATGAGGATCCGGACGATTTCGAGAACGGCGAACCGGCCTTGTTCGGTGAGGACGTGGTTCCCGTCGAAAGGGAAAGAGCGGAGGCTCTCACGTCGGCTTTCGATGATGCCTTGATGGAGGTCGCGTCATGGAGGGAGCGTGGCCTCAGGTTCGTTTCGGTTCTTGACGGCTGTTACCCGAACCGTCTCCGCCAGGTGGTGGACATGCCGCCGTTCCTGTTTGCCGAGGGGAGCATGGTTCAGGATGAGCTTGGCGTCAGCGTGGTTGGTTCGCGGAAGGCGGATGCGGAATCGGTGAGATTCGCGCAAGAGACCGCGTCTATGCTGGTGTCATCGGGATTCGCCGTGATTGCCGGACTGGCTGCGGGCATAGATACGGCGGCCCACGTGCGGGCGTTGGAGGAAAAAGGCCGGACCGTTGCATTCATCGGCACCGGCATCACCAAACGGTATCCGAAAGAGAACGCCGCGTTGCAGGACCGTATCGGGCATGAGGGTTTGGTACTCTCGCAGTTCTGGCCGGACCAGGGGCCGACCAGATACACGTTCCCCATGAGGAACGCCTCAATGAGCGGATATGGCATTGCCACCGTGGTCGTGCAGGCGTCCGAGCATTCCGGCACGCGGATCCAGGCGCGTCAGGCCCAACAGCACGGGCGTCCCGTGATCCTCCGTGATACCGTCGTGGAAGGAACCGACTGGGGACGGAAACTCGTTTCAAGGCCCGGCGTGTATGTGGCCTCCACCGTTGACGAAGTGAAGAAGACGCTTGACGACTTGCTGGGCTTGGGACGGTTGCTGGATGAATCCGTGGACATGCTGCTTTCGGCGGAGCAATGAGCCCGAATGATCAGCGAATACGGATTGAAGTTGGACCGTGCGATAGATTGGATGGCGGGCAGCTATCTGAAGACCGTGAGATATGAATCGAAGCATGGATATCTGTGCCCGGAATGCGGCGGCATAAAAGGCCCGGGGTTCGACACATGCTACGGATGCTCTCGTATCCACATGTGCGCCGAAATCATGAACGCCGAACATCTTCTCGCCGACCGGATTGCATTCGGCGTCTATGCTCCGGAACCACGAAGCCAGACCTTGAAGATGATGTACGGATACAAGGACGAACGCCCGGCCTCCCCGGACTACCGCAAACTGGTCCGAGCGATCCTGGCATTGGGAATCGTCGGGCACGAGGATTGCCTGGATGAAACAGCCAGCGGACAAGCCGTGGCATGGGCTATGGTCCCATCGACACCGCAATCACCGCGATACGGCAAACCGCACCCGTTCCACGAGATAGCCTCATCCGTCATGGGAGATCTACCGGAAGTGAAGATCACCGCAAAGGAAGGCGAAAAACGACAATTCAACCCGAAAAGATTCAGTATCGAATCCACACCGGAGCTGAACGGGAACGTTATACTCCTCGACGATTCATGGGTAACAGGAGCCAACGTCCAATCCGTCTCCGCATGCCTGAAAACCGCAGGCGCCGAACAAGTATCAATATTCTGCGTTTCCAGAATAATCGACTATGACTATCTGTACCGAATAAATCAGGACGCCCCTAGGCTATTCCAAAAGAGCGTTCGTTACAGAGGTGGGTTCTGCCCGTGGCACAGGAAACACGAAATACTAGACAGCAATGAAGGCCTATGAAACCGCACATGACACAAGCCGTCCCGGCGCTCGCCGACGCAGCGACGGTGCGGCTTACTTATGGTCCGATTGACCGGTTTCCGATTCTCCGAACAGTCGCTCGTATACGATTCGGCCTGCTTCTTCTGTGCCCATCGTCCCGTTTTGGTAAGCGTCAACGGCTGCGTTGATGGCCTTCATGTTCTCCTGCGCCTGCTGCAGGGTCTTCTCTTCGTCCATGATGGTCCCCTTCTCGTTGTTTTGCCCGCCACGACGGCAACACGATTGGCGTCGTGGCGGTTCCGCGTGCGGTCAGCGTGCGTTGATTCGCTGGCGGTTCTGCATGGCCAGCTGGCCGAGCTGTCGGTAGATGGGGGCGATGTCGAAGCGCTTCGGGAACTCGAGCGTGACCGTGTCCAGGGTCTCGCTGCCGGTCTTGCGCTGGTATACGTCCTTGAGGTACGTGATGTTGATTTCGCTGTCATCGGCCACGGCGCCCGCGGTCTCGGCCTCGACGTCGACGATGCTGTCCAAGTGGATGGTGCGGTAGCGTGCCTTGGCGCCTGTGGCTCCCTGCTTGTCCACGAAGATGATGCGTATGTTGGTGAACACGACCGCGTCGCGGATGAGCTGGTAGCCGTTCTGGATCTGTTCGCCATCGAACAGGAACGGCCCGTACTGCTGTGCCAGCTGGTCATTGCCGACCTGCTGGAGGTTTCCTGCCAATGCGTTGAGAATACCCATGTTCGTTATCCCTTCTTCTGGTTCTGACGGGTACGGGATCAACTCTAGACGTCTTGCACGTGGCATGGCAAACGTCATACCGGTATGGTGTCGTGCAGGATCCGACGGTAGTCGTCGAGCACCTGTCTGGTGACCTCGAGCTCCTCGGCGATGCCGGCCGGGTGTCCATCGTGAAGCACTTCGGCTGCGGCGTATTCGGTCGGGCGTATGAGCCGCATCGCGGTTTCGCGTCTGGTACGGCATTCGGCCTTGGTGTTGAGCGTCGGTGTGCACGCCTGGTCGCCGTGCTCCCAGTGCACGAGCTCATGCGCCAATGTGCATCTTTTCTGCCGGTATGTCATATTTCTGTCGATGAGGATGGATTGCGTGGTCTCGCAGTAGACGCCGGCGGTGTCGTCGTCCATGTCTTCGCTGCTGGCCACGCTGACGCCCAATCGCGCGGCCAGCCATCGCATCTGACTGTAGGTCATCTTCGACAGTTCGGGCAACGTGCGGATGCCGGTCATTCATCGCCTTCCTGGCCGTCCGCCAGCTGTCCCTCGATTCGTTCGGTGGATTCGATGATGTCTCGGAGCCGGTCGACCGATGGGATGTCGTCCTTGAGCTTTTCCCGCTGCCTGTCGGCTTCATTCTTCAGCATTTCGAATCGTTGGAACTTGTCGTATCCCTGGGCGATGAACACGGCGCTGAGCGCTTCTATGTTCTGCAGTATCACGAGATCGCGAACGGTGGCGTAGTCGCGCATGTTCCCCTTCCAACCGGGATGGTCCTTCTTCCACGTCGCAGCTTTGATTCCGAATACGGCCAGGTTGATGAGGTCTGCCTCGCTGGCGTAGGTGATGCGTTCCCGCCACTTGGGCATGTCCTTGTCCTGGATGGAGTCCTTGACCGCGTCGGTGTGCAGTCGGTAATTGGTTTTCGCGAGTTCCCGGCGCGCGTGCCATTCGAGGCCGGTTCTCTGCGATTCGGCGTCCTTGAGCCGCTGGTAGTCCTTGATGACGAACAGGTGGAACTCGGGGCTGATCCAGGATGCGAACGCGAACGCGATGTCCTTGTGCGCGTATGTGCCTCCCGAGCGGCCGCGTTCGGATCGGATGCCGATCGCGTTGGTCTTGTCGATCCAGTCGCTGGCTGACAGGCTGAAGACGTTGCGTCCAGAATGGGACAGCAGTTCGCGTGCGGCCTCCTGGTTGAACGTCGGGTTCGACATCGTCTCCCATGTGGAAAGGAATGCGATGGTGTCCGACAGTCTCAGCCAGCGTCTGATTACCTCTCCGGGACGGTCTCCGCCGTGACGGGCGAGGTCGGTGAGTGAGATGAAGTCCTCACTGTTGACCGCACGGATTGTGATGTCGACGTCCGCGGCGTGAATTCTTGCCGACTTGTCCACCATGTTTTCCTCCGTTTTTCAAGGGTTTCGGGTTGTCCACATCTAAAAGTGGTCGAATTCGGTCATTTTTACAATTTGAAAAAAGGTGTATAATTGAAAATTTGCATATTTGCTGGTCTAGGCCGGGTCATCCCAGTCGGGCCCGGCGTCGCCGCGCATCTCGATTTCCTTGTTTGGGTCGCGGAGTGCTGCGAGCGAATATGGGTCTTCCTTGAGTTGTCTGAGCATGCTGTCGATGATTTCCTGTTCGGTGGGGCCGGGCAGGGGGATGTCGGTCCCGTATTCCTCGTTGAACTCGGCGATGATGTCCGGGTCTGTGGCGAGTTTCTCGGCGTCCTCGATGATCTTCGACAAGGGCATGTGGAGCGCGTCGGCGATCTTGGCCATCTGCTCGTAATCGGCAACCGTATTCAACTCAAGAATTCTCCGGAGAGTGCCATAAGGCACTTTGGAGGCTTCAGCGAGAGATTTCGTTTTGAATCCTCGTGTCGCCATTGCTCTCTTAATGGCTATTGTTAACGCCTTTGACTCAATCGTTGGAGTCTTCGCTGCCTTACCCATGTGACTATGATACGAGATGTTAGGGCAATATTTGTCTCAAATGAGACACACTGTGTTTTGACTAAAACATACAGCGGGTCTATAGTGTCTCATATGAAACAAGAATGGTCTGCGTCAAGACTCATGGGGTCTTCAATCAGGCATTTCCTTGAAACAGCAGGAATGTCCCAAACCAAACTCTCGAACATGACGGGCATCCCCCGCAACAGCCTCAACCGAAAACTCAACGGCGGCGTCTTCGACTACGAAGAACTCGACAAAATAGCCCACGCACTCAACGTGCCACTATCCACAATCGTCGCCAAAGCCGAAGAAACCACAGCGCTCGCTGATGGGGGTGAGTCGGAATGAGTGTGGTGTTCTATCGTCCTGTTGCTTTGAGTGCCTCGTCGAGCGTTTTCGCGGGGTCGAGGCCGACGGCGTCGCAGATGCCGCATAGCTCGTCGACGCTGGGCTGTCCGTGTTGTCCGTCCCGGAGGTCGAGGACTCTTGGCTGGCTGACGCCGATGCGGCGGGCTATCTCCCGGAGTGATGGCGCGTTCGGCATCGCGTCCCTTGCGTCGAAGATGATGCGCATGAGTTCGCGGTCGAGTTCTGTCCATTCGCGTCCGGTTCTTGCCATGTCCTCCATGGTACCGGTGATAGAGGGGATTGTCATGGTGAAAGAAAGTTCTATTGACAAACTGATAAAAATATCTATCATTAACGATATGAAAGAAAATTCTATCGGAATGACGGTCGGACAGATCCTCGCCGAAATGCTCCGCCGCATCGGCAAAGCCAAAGGACGCACCGTCGAATCCATGGCCGCAGCCATCCACGTATCCCGCCCGACCATGACCGGATACCTCAAAGACGGACAAATGCGCATCGACGACTACGTAGCACTCGCCCAATCACTGGGAGAAGACCCGGCCACAGCGCTCGCCGACGCCGTACGCATCAAAACCGAAGAAACCACAGCGCTCGCGGAAGGAGGAGAGTGATGAGCAAGTTCACCGTTCGTTGTTACAAGGTTGCCGTCTGGCTTGTGGGTGTCGGTGTCGCCATCGCTTCGATAGGTGTGGCGGTGTCTTCCGTCCTGTCGGCGAAGACCAGGACGGAAGACGACCATGTGTTTCGTCTACGTCTCAATGGGAGGCTGTGATGCTTTCACTTGGTTTCGATGATAGACCACCAATCCCAAGCGGACGGGTTGACCTCCACGGTGGCCTCTCCGCCGGCCTCGGGGAGCATCACTCCGATTTCGGCGCATTTGTGTTCACGGACGCAATTGGTGAGGTACGCGGCGAGTTCGTCGTTGTTCGGACGGTTCCCCTTCGCGAGGATGAGGAAGCTGCGGTTTCCCGCGGAACTGTAGATAAGCCGATGGCTCACGGTTTTTCTCCTAACTGTTTGGCCCGCGTCCTTGATGCGCGGGGTATCACCAACTTTAGGAGGAGACCGGGCGGTTCTCCTAACGCCGCCCGGTGTATCACAACGTTCGCCGATGGGGGTGATGTGCGATGAGAGTGGTGAAGAAGCATCCGATCGCTAAGGTCAACACTGATTTCAGCTTCTTGTATCCGACGGAAGAACTTGTGGCCGACCGGGAGAAAACCATCGCCGAGGTGACCGCGGCATCCGATGGTGTGTCGGTCAGATGTGTTGGGAGGTTGAAGCCGGATGAGGCAGATGCCTTGGCCGTCATGCTCACCCGGGCTTCGGCTCTCGTGCGTAACCGCGGTTCAGACGCCGTCGGGGATGGTGACGTCACGCTCCATGAACAGGCTGAGCATGACGCCGCCGTCGCTGGTGGGCAGGACGGTGTGGCTGTTGATTCGCCATCCGTTGTTCAGCATGTCGACGAGGGCGGGGTTCGATGACTGGTCGATGGTCAGATCGGAGACGGATCCCGGGTTTTGCGGGACGAGCTGTGCGGGGATGTTCCACAGGATCAGTTTGAAGTCTTTCAGTGAGGTGTCCATTTGATTCTTCCTTTCCCGTCCGGAGACGGATTGATGGTGCGTGTTTTCAATCCTATCCGGGCGGGAAGGAACCTACCAAGGGAGGGTGCGTGATGACTGCCGTTGATGTGAATGCTGTTGCGACTGAATCGGCGTCGTTGGGTTCGACGCGTGAGTTGATCGACGTGCTTGGCGGTCTGCTGCGTGAGATGCGTGCGGAGTCGTTCCAGGTGGCGTGTGATCGGGCTCAGGCGGCGGCGATGTTCGGGTTGAAGCCGGACAGCGAGCTGTTCGGGAAGATCGAGAAGAAGCTCCGCAAGCGTCAGCCCGGCGGCGCGTCCGGAAAGGTCCTGTACTCGGTGCAGTCGATCCGCGAGTACATGGGCGACGTCGCCATGACGAAGGGGGCGAAGTGATGGGGAACGCGACGAAGACGCTGGTGATGCTGTTGGCGTTCGCCTGGCTGATGACCCATGACGGGTGCGCGCACCCGATGGGCAATGTGCTGGCCCTGGTCGTGTTCGTCGCGGCCGGCACATCACTGCTGCTGCCCAGGGCCGTCGATTGGGCCGAACGAAACCTGAATCCACGGGGGAATTAAAAGACTTGCCCGGCGATCACATTCCCTTCCCACTCTCGTCGGGCGGCGTGAAGGAAAACACGTGAAAAACCAGTGCCAATAACAGAAGATCGCGCGGACGCCATCAGGATGTGTCCCCAGCCGTCGTGGCGTCCGCGCGTTTGGCCGGCGCCCCATAAGGGGTACGGCGGCCGGAACGGAATCGTTGTCGAAATGGTGTGTGGCGGATTCCGTTCCGGTGTGCCGGGTTCGACTCCCGGTGCCGGCCCGAAAGGAGGCGTTATGACGTCTAAGTTTTCCGATGAGGAGCTCGTGCAGTTGTATCAGATCGCGTGCGAGCAGGGGTGGGATGCGTTGGAGCAGTCCGAGCGCATCGCATTGGGACGCTGGTGCACGAAGACCGGCAGGAAGCGTCCCGGACAGGCGCCGTCGAATCCGGTGAAACCGGTGGAGGGCGGCGATGAGTATTTCGAGGCCATCGGCCTGGACAAGGATGCGCGGACCGCGGAGGATCTGCGGCTGCTGAAGAGCGTGCGGCTGCTTGATGATTTCCCGGAGGACGTCATCAATGGCGGTCCCGGCTCCGATTATGCCGACGTGGTCAAGGCGTTGCGACGGTTTGGGAAGCCGTGCGTGGTCCGTGGCGGGATGACGCGCAAGAGGGCGATGGAGTTGCGTCACACGATCCGTTCAGGACGCACGTCCACGTGGCGTCCGGAGGGCGCGTATCGTGCGGAGGTCGCCCCGGACCATGATTCGGATGGCGGGTATCGCGTGATCGCCCAGTATGTGGGAGGCGAGTGATGGCCGGTGAGACGGAGTTGACGATCGTCGGCAATCTGACCGCCGACCCCGAGCTGCGGAGCATCTCGACCGGAGCAAGCGTATGCAATTTCACGATCGCCGCCACCCCGCGGACGTTCAACCGTCAGTCGGGCCAGTGGGAGGACGGACAGGCGTTGTTCATGCGCTGCACCGCGTGGCGTGAGCTCGCCGAGCATGTCAGCCGTAGCCTGGCCAAGGGCATGCGCGTCATCGCCCATGGCGTGCTCTCGCAGGAGACCTTCCAGGCGAACGACGGGACGAACCGCACGGTCGTGAAGCTCACGGTGGACGAGATCGGCCCGAGTCTGAGGTACGCGACGGCGGCCGTGGCCAAGCAATCGTCCGCGCGCGGCTTCCAGGGCAACCAGGGCAATCAGGGTGGCCAAAACGGGTATTCGGGTGGGGCGACGTTCGGTGGCTCCGCTTGGCAGGAGGCATCCCAGTCGAGTCCGGTGGAGCCGGCCATCGGCGGGCCTCACGACCCGTGGGCCGCCGGTCAGGGGTCGTCGGATTTCGGTGGTGACGGCGACGAGCCGGAATTCTAAGGAGGGGATCGTGGGCGGTCTTATCGACAGCGTCAATAGGACGGTCAGCGAGACGTGCCTGTGGTGCCACGCGCACCCGGGCAAGTGGCATGCATGGCCGATCGCGTACTCGTCGGAACGGGCGGCGCGCGAGGATCTGGAGCGCTTCCAGTACAACGAGGTGGACGGTTGGCGATGCAACCCCATGGCGTTCCGGTATCGGCGCGCCCATTCCACGTTCCTTGACTCGGATGGCCGTTACAGGGTGCTGGTGATGCTGCTATGGTCGTGAATCTTGACTCGCATCTGGACGCGGATTTCTGCTGTGAGATGGGCGAACAGTTGGTCACGGTGGACGTGGGTGAGAACATCCGGTTGAAGTCCAACGGCCAGCAGGGCAACCCGTATCGGAACAACCAGCGTCAGATGGCGTTGAAGCGCCTTGGCCTGGTGACTGCGCGCAAGCTGCTGAACCTCGGTTCGCTGCATACCGCGGGAAGCATGGTCGATCTGCTGTGCAGCGTCCGGTATCCGAAGCGCGTGCACCGTGTCGACCCTCCGAACATGTGGCCGACATGCAAGCCGATCATCGACGGTTTCACGGAGGCGGGCTTGTGGGTGGACGACGATTCCACGCACATCCGTCGCACGATGTTCCAGCACGACCCGAATCCCACCGGAGTGAAGGGCCTGTGGAGCATCACCTTCCACATCATCCCAATACAGACAGAAGGAGACCAGGAATGAACGACCATCTGACCATGACCAGGCAGCAGTTCGGCGACGCCGTGTACACCGCCGTCCTCAAACACGCGAAAACCCGTGTGGGCGGTCATCTGATCCCATACGGTGAGTTGGCCGGCGAGCATGGCGCCATCCAGTACGCGTGGGACAGCCTCGCACGCCATAGCGAAAGCGGGCAACGATGACACGGCTCACACCAGGAATGAAGGATCGACTCGCGTACATCCGCGAGAACCCGAACGCCTACCCGTGCAACGGCAACGACAATCGCACCTTCCAGGCCCTGGCACGCCACGGGCTGATCCAACCCGAAACATTCGGCTGGAGCGTCACCGACAAAGGCGCCGCGCTCGCCGACGAACTACTTAAGGGGAAGCCATGAGCGTGGAACTGCTCGCCAAGGCGAAGAAGACGAAGCTGGGCGGGGACAGCACGGCGAAGCTGCTGCTGGTAGTCCTCGCGGACTATGCGAACGCGGAGGGCATGGCGTGGCCGACGGTCGCGACGATGACCGAGGAGGTCGAGAAGAGCGAACGCACGATCCAGACCGCGCTGCGCAAGCTCGAACGATTGAAACTGATCCGCAGGGGCGACCAAAAGTGGACGCGCAACTATCCCAAGGGGCAGAGGCCGACCGTGTACGAGATCCTCCCGGAGAAAACCAAGACCGTGAAACGCTCCAAGACTGCACGGGTGCAGTCCACCGCACCCGTCGAAACGATGCCGGACACCGGTGCAGTCCACGACACCCCCACCGGTGCAGTCCACGACACCACCCCGGTGAAGCACACCGCGGGGGAGGGGTGCAGTACAGCGTACCGAACCGGTGCAGCCCACTGCACCCAAACCCTTAAAGAACCACCAATGGAACCCTTAAGGGAGAGTACGCGCGCGCAAACCACGAAATCCACCACAACCGACCGCACCCAGGCGCTCGCCGACTGGAGACCGAATCTCGACCATCACGATCTCGCCGGCGATCTCAGGCTCGACGTGGATTACGAGGCCGGCAAGTTCCGGGACCGTCTGCTCGCCAACGACGCGATCCCGGCGAATCTCGATGCCGCGTTCGACCTGTGGCTCAAGCGCGGGGCCGAGCTCGGTCTCGGCGGCAGGGAGACCCCGAAGGCGAAGACTTGCCAGCACACGTGGGCGTGCAGGCACACCCAGGTGATCCTTGACCGGGTCGGCATCAGCCGCGACGACACCGACACCGCGGGCCGTGTGGCCCAGCGTCTCAAGCGCGGCGACGATCCGGAGGCGATCGTGGACGACCTGCTTGAGATGCGAGACCACGAGTGGTGGGAGGCGGCATGAGCCAGGCCATTGCGGCGATCATCCTGCTCGCCCTGGCGGTGCTGGTCGGGTGGATCGGGGGCCGGAAATGAGCCAGCCAAGCCGATTGACCTGCCAGCTCGTGGACCTGCGCGACGAATCCTCCTGCGTGCGCTGCGGCGCCTATCTGGTCGGGCGTCCGGCGTCCAGGCATCACCGGAAACGGCGCTCGCAGGCGAGCCGGGCGGAGGTGCATTCGCCGGCGAATCTCATTGACCTGTGCGGCACCGGCACGACCGGCTGTCATGGGTGGGTGCACGCCCATCCGGAGGAGGCGCGCGGGTACGGGTGGCTGCTGCGCTCCACCGAAAACCCGAAGAAGACGCCGATGCTGCACAGCCTGTATGGGTGGGTGCTCCTGGACGACCAGGGGCACGTGGAAATCATCGAAGCCAACGAAAGGAAGGCACTGATATGACAAACGATACGAAGCCGGACATGCTGCTGTGGCTGGATGTGGAGACCACGGCGTTGGATCCGACCCGCGGCCAGCTGCTGGAGGTAGGCATGGCCGTCACGGGCATGGACGGGGAGACGCCGGACGACGTGGATGACAGGCTGATCCGTACCTGGGTCATCGAGCATGACGCCATCCGCCTGTGTCCGGACACCGCGTGGGCGGTCGACGTGCACACGCGCAACGGGCTCATCGGCGAAACGTTCGGCGACGACGCGGTCGGCGCATACACGGCCGCCAAGCAGATCAACGGCGTGCTGACCGATTGGGCGGGAAAGTACACCCTGCATCCGGCGGGCACGAACGTTGACTTCGACATCAAATGGATCCGCAGCAGGCTCGAGCTCCATCTCGACATGCTTCATTACCGGAAGCTCGACCTGACCACGCTCCGATTCCTGATGAGGCAGGTCACGCTCGGCGCCTACTTCGAGCCATCCACCGACCACAGGGTCACGACCTGCCTGAACAGGGACATCCAGGAATACAAGACCATCCTCCATAAGATCACCGCGCTCGCGGAAGGGGATACGAAATGAGCGTGACCAGCGGCGCGACCATCTGGACGATCTCGTGTGACCGTCCTCGCTGCGCCAATCAAATCGCCGTCGCGGCCGCGTCTTGCTCGCAGGCGCTCATCGACGCCGAGCAGAGCGGCTGGCAGACACGATATGACGGCACCGCATTCTGCCCTGATCACCGATTCCGGAAAGGACGCCAGAAATGAGAAAAACACTCGCGCTCGCCACCACCGCAATCATCATGATGGCGCTCGCCGCCTGCGGCAGCACCGGCGGCATAGAAGACAAGTCGCCGGAGAATCCGGACTGCACCGACCTGGGCGGAGGAATCCACCAATGCATGGTCACGATGTCCGACACCAGACGAGTCACATGCCTTGTCTACACCGGATACAGGCGCGGCGGAATGGATTGCGACTGGTCGCATGTGGATGGTGCCGACAACCTATGACCACACCGGGAAACAGCATCGCGCTCGCCGACTGGTCAGAATTCATCGCGGCGTGCCGGACTCCCGGTGTCGAGGCATTGGATTCGGCGGAGCGGGCTGCGCGGAATCGGCGGCTTGCGTCCGAGCAGCATGAGCTTGATGCGGAGCGTGCCAGGGTGAGGCGCCGGCGGTATCGGATCCGTCATCCCGACCGCGTGAGGGAGTCGGATCGGAAGAATCGTGAATCCCGTCGCGAGCAGCGATGCGAGTATGGCCTGGATTGGCAGAAGCGGAATGCGGAGAAGCATCGTGAGTATCAGCGCAGGTATTACCGGAAACTCAAGGAAAGGAAGATGAATGGTCAGCAGGGCGAAGGCCGAGATGATCCTGAAATGGCATAAGGACGGCTACGAGGTGGGCGAGATCTCCAGATTGCTGAAGATCGGTGAGGAGGAGTGCCGGAGCATCATCCTGCACCCGGAACTGGCCGAAAAGGCTCCGAAACCGAAATACGGGCCGGAGTTCATCGAACCTATGTTCGAATGAGCCTTTTATCAACTCCGTATATTCGCCGGAATATGACGAGGCCCGCCTGTGCGGGGCGGGCCTCGATCAGCGAGATGCATGACCCAGTATAGCCGAGCGTTGGGAGCGACGATGGATTTTGGATGTCCGGAATGCGGTGGGAAAGTGGCGCCGGGACGATGGATGTGCCATGACTGCGAGACCAGGTACCTGCGCCTGCTACGGGATGTGCGCCCGACCATGCAGGTGTTGACCAGCCTGACCATGAAGACCTCACATGCAGGCGCGCGCTGTCATGGCGGCGGGGACGGTTTCGCCCCGTCACCCATCGACTGGGGCATGGAACGCCTGCGAAGCGAACTGGGGGAGTGGATCCAAACCACCGCATCCAACCTCAAGGCATCGTACGGACTCATCCCATTGCGCCAATGGAAGCGAATCTGGACCCTACTCGTCGCCAACCGCAACAGCATCCTCCAACTGCCAAGCGTGCACGACGACTACCGCAGCCTACGCCATATCATGACGCTCATCGACCACGCCACACACCCCGGCGAGGACATGATGCTCGCCGGCCAGTGCCCGGACTGCCACATGCCCATCATGTGCCCGAAAGGTGCGAAAACCGCAAAATGCGCGTATTGCGATGCCGAACATGACGTGGAAACACTCCATAAAGCCATGAATTCGAGAATCGGCAACCTGCACGTCACCACCACACCCACGGGCGCCTCGGAATGGATCAAAAACGAATACGGGATCACCATCAAACGCACCACCATCGCCATGCGCATCAAACGCGGACAACTCCACGCCACACCTCTAGGCGACGGATACTACGAATTCCCCATCCGAGAACTCGCCGCGCTCGCCGACGAATACCACAAAACAACTTGAAATGATATGAAAATGATAGTATAATCATATTTAACGGAAAGGAAGGCGTTATGGAATTCGAATGGGACCCGGCGAAGAGCGAAAAGAACCTCGCCAAACACGGCGTGGACTTCGAAACCGCCAAACAGCTCTTCGACGACCCCGACCTCATCGAACTCCGACTGCCATACCAAGCCGAACCACGATGGGCCGTCGTAGGCATGATGCGCGGCAAGCACTGGACCGGCATCATCACCAAACGAAACGGCAACATCCGCATCATATCCGTCAGGCGCTCGCATCCTAAGGAGGAGATGGTCTATGAAGACAGCAAAGAGTGACGAGGACCTCGACCGCATCTTCGAGGAGGGCGAGGAGAGCATCCTCGACTACGCCGACATGTCCTCGCTGCGGCATCCGAACCGGGAGCGCAACGCGCTCAAGGCGCTGAGTGTGCAGCTTCCCGAATGGCTCGTTGGCGTGCTGGACGGCGAGGCCGCCCGCATGGGCATCAGCCGTCAGGCCGTCATGAAGGTCTGGCTCACCGAGCGCGCCGACAGTCTGGTGAAGGCGTGACGCGACACGCCTGAAACCAAGCCGACTTGACAACTTGTGACGCTAACGCGATATACTCAGCGTTAGCTGAATTGTAGGCAAGCCCCGGAGACCCAAGGTCCCGGGGCTTTGTCATATCCACATCAATCATCAATCAACCGACTCTAAGGCGAGGAGGCCCAATCATGCCCGCACCCGTATACGCGACCCTCGGAAATGCCGACCGTGACGAATCCCAGGAGGCGATCGATCTCAACATCGTCGATTCCTCCGGCAGGCATGTCGATCTCGGCGGCGGTCAGGCCGAGCCGGGCGACGGCTCCATCACCGCGGCCAAGCTGGCTGCCTCGGCCGTCGAGACCGAGAAGATCAAGGACGCCGCAGTGACCGAGGCCAAGATCGCCGATGCTGCTGTGACCGGAGAAAAGATCGCCGGTGCTGCTGTGACCGGAGAAAAGATCGCCGACGGCGCGGTGACTGACGACAAGATCGCCGCAGGCACCATCAACGCGGACAAGCTCGCGCCCGGCGTTATCCCGACCGCCGCGACCACGAGCGTGACCGGACTGGTCAAGCAGGCCGCGCACGTGGCCGACCCGGCCGGCGAGGCGCCGACCAAGGCTGAATTCATCGCGCTGCGTGACGCCCTGGTCGCGGCCGGGCAGATGGCGTCCGCCTGATGACTGCCAGGCGCAGGGTGCGTGGTAGCACCAGGCAGTTCGCCAAGGACAAGAAGGCGTTCCGCGAGAGGTGTGCGCGCGAGCACGCGGTCTGCTGGTTGTGCGGCATGCCCATCGACTACGCGGCCGAGCCCAACACCACGGACGACAGCTTCAACCTCGACCACTACTATCCGGTCAGCAAAAGGCCCGACCTGCAGTACGATCCTGCAGGATTCCGACCATCGCACACGTCATGCAACCGTCTGCGCGGCAACAAGGACCCCGAACTGCCCTTGGGCACGTTGTCGCGCCAGTGGATTTCGACCGAGCCGACGGGGTAGGGGCGGTAAAATCCCTGACCCGGCCTTGAAGGGCCTACTACCCGCGTGGGCATGGCGGCCCGCCACACGTTTCGCAGGGAGGTATGAGATGCCGCCCACCATCGCGCTGCGTATCACCGACAACGCCGACCGACCGTTGGCCAGCATGGAGGTACCCGTGCCGTTGTCCGGTGAGCCGGGCGAGTGCGCCATGTTCGACGCCGAACGATTCGAACGACTGTTCGACAAGGGACGCATAGCGTTCCGCAAGGTGTTCGACGATGAGTGCCAGGAGTAACCCGAGAAGGGCCAACGGGTGGCGGCGTGACCAGCAGCGTCGGCGGTGGGAATCGCGTGGCCTGCCCTGCTACATCTGCGGCCGGCCGATCGACTACTCGCTGCCGTCCACCGACCCGTACGGGTTCGTCGTGGACGAGACGATCCCGCTCAAGCACGGCGGCACCATGAGCATGGACAACCAAGGTCCGGCGCACCGCTGGTGCAACCGCGTCAAGAGCACGCACAGCCTCGCATGGGCCAGACGCAAGGTCCATGAGCTCATCAAACAAGGGGCACAGCCGCACAGGGACGCGATGACGGAACAGCCTGTCAGATCGTCCGGATGGTTCTGACCCAGGGGAGACCACCCGACCCGTACCCGCCGATGCCACCTCGGGCAAAGGGCTGTTTTACCCCCGGATCGTTTTCCACAGGACAAGGGGTGCGGCGCATGGCTTCGAATCGATCTCAGAAATCATCCGGCGGGGCCGGAAAGACGGTGCGGACGATAAGGAACGCAGCGAATTCCGGGGACCGTCGGCGCCTATTGGTCGCGTTGCGCAACCGGATCGCCGACGACCTTGATTCCGGTCGCGTGCAGTCACGCGACCTGGCGAGCCTATCGAAGCGGCTGATGGACATCGCCCGCGAGATCGATGCGATCGACAAGGCCGAGGACACGGACAATCCGGTGGCGCGCGCGTTGGATGTGGACGACGAGATGCTGGATGAGGGGTGACGCGATGCTCACGGTGGACGGCGCTGCCAGGCTCGTGGTCCCCGAGGGCTGCCATAGCACGCAGGAGCCGAGCCTGAACGCGCTCGCCAACGCGGCCGGCGACATGATGGACTCCTGGCAGCGGCAGATCAACCGCATCGCCCTGGCATCGACCGACGATGGCATGTGGGCGGCGCGCAACGTGGTCATGAGCATCCCCAGACAGACCGGCAAGACCTACGACGTCGAATGGATCGCGATCCACCGGGCCGCCACGATCCCCCGCATTCGCATCGTGTGGACCGCGCAGCACTTCAGTGTCCTGCACGACACGTTCGAGGACATGTGCTCGCGCGCGGCCAGACCGGAGATGAGCACACTCGTCGACCCCGAGCACGGGTTCAGTCTGGCGGCCGGCAAGGAGGAGATCCGTTTCCGCAACGGCAGCCGCATCTTCTTCCGCGCACGAGAACGCGGCGCACTGCGCGGCTTCAAGAACATCGGCCTGCTGGTCATCGACGAGGCTCAGATCCTGTCCGACGCCGCGAAGGCCAGCATGCTGCCCACGCAGAACCGCGCATGGAACCCCCAGACCTTCTACATGGGCACCCCGCCGGGCCCACGCGACATGGGGGAGAGCTTCACGCGCCAGCGCACGCAGGCGCTCGCAGGCCGCGCGCACAGCGTGCTCTACGTGGAGTTCAGCGCCGACAGGGACGCCGACCCGCTCGACCGCGAACAATGGAGGAAGGCCAACCCCTCGTATCCGACGCACACGAGCGACGAGGCGATCGGCGAACTGCACGACCAGCTGACCGAGGACGACTTCCGACGCGAGGCGCTCGGCATCTGGGACGAACACTCCACCACCGCGGCCATCGACCAGACCAAATGGGACGAGGCCACCGTTGACCGCAGACGTGCCGGCGGCCTGCCCGCGTTCGGCCTGGACATGAACCCCGAACGCACCAGGCTGACCATCGGCGCCTGCATGCGCTACGAGGACGACACCGCCCACATCGAACTCGCCGAATACCGGGACACCAGACGCGACGGAACCATGTGGGCCGTCAACCTGCTCGCCAAGGCATGGGACAACGCATCGGCCGTCGTCATCGACGAACAGAGCCCGGCCACATCCCTGCTGCCAGAACTGAACAACGCCGGCATCCAGGTCACCGTCACCCGCAGCACCGACATGGGCCGCGCCTGCGGACGACTGCAGGACATGCTGCGCGACGGCACCCTCACCCACCTGCCCGAGGACGGCCAGAACCAGCTCTGGCATGCCGTACGCAAGGCCACCATCAGACCCATCGGCAAAAGCGGCATGTTCGGATGGAACCGTCCCGACGACGACACCGACATCAGCCCGCTCGTCGCCTGCACCCTCGCCCTGCACGGGGCCATGACCTCGCAGCGTGACCCCACCAGACAACAGGAGGCATGGTACTAGTGGACCACTCACAGGACTCCTACCTCGCCGTCGAAAGCGCCAACATCCGGCACGTCGACGGCATGCCCGACGACCACCTCGCCACCGTCAGGGAACTCATGAAAACCTGGCGCAAACGCTACCCGAAGAACCTCGTCCGATCCCTGTACTACCAATCCCACTACAAGTACAAGGGCATCTCCTACAGCATCCCGGACTCCATGCGCGACATGGCCAAACCCATGATCGGCTGGTGCAACAAAAGCGTGCGCGCGCTCGCCGACCTGAGCGTGTTCGAGGGGTTCGACGCGCCCGAAGGCGTGGCCGACATGGTCGATGGGATCGTGGAGGACAACGAGCTGGACGTGGAGGTGTCGCAGGCCATCGTCTCCTGCTACACGCACGGGTGCAGCTTCATCACCGTGTACGCCGACCCCGACGATCCCGAGCGGATCCTCATGATCCCACGGTCGGCGGATTGGAGCGCCGCGTTGTGGGACCGGCGGCGCCGCCGGGTCAGCGCGGCTCTGACCATCACCGACAAGGACGGGGACGGTCGGATCATCAGCTTCCAGGCGTGGCTGCCCGGCGTCGTGTACGAGGTCGAACGAAAGGCGGGGTCCGCGGCATGGCGGTGCGAGCCGATCCCCACGTACCTGGATCGTCCCAGCGTCGTACCGTTCGTGTTCGACGCCCAGCTGAACCGTCCGTTCGGCTCCAGCAGGGTCAGCCGCACGCTCATGGCGCTCACTGATTTCGGGCTGCGTACGATGGTGCGCATGGAGGCGACCGCCGAGTTCTATTCGGCGCCGCGCATCTGGTTCCTGGGAGCGAACCGCAACCAGTTCAGCGCCGACACGTGGAGCAGCATCGTCAGCGTCATCAACGGTCTGCCCTCCGACAAGAACGGGCAGAAGCCGACCATGCAGCAGCTCCAGCAGGCCAGCATGCAGCCGCATTCCGAGATGCTGCGCACGATCGCGCTCATGGTCAGCGCCGAGACCGACATCCCGGTCAACGACCTGGGCATCACGATGGACAATCCCGCGTCGGCCGAGGCGATGGCCGAGGCCGAACGCAAGCTCAGCCGCACCGCCGACCGGCAGAACCGGCGTTTCGGCCGCGCGTTGAAGGACGCGATGGGACTCGCGCTGACGTACAAGAACGTCGGCCCGAAGGAATGGGAAGGTTTGCGCGCGATATGGTCGCCCACCAGGGAGACCAGCGACGCGGCGCGCGCCGACTACTACGCCAAGATCGCCGGAGTGAACCCGAACTTCGCGGACAGCGACGTGGGACTGATGAAGGCCGGATTGAGCGTCGAGGAGATCAAGGCGCAACGCGAATACGAGCGCGACAAGCGCGCCGAACAGGCCGTCGACCAGCTTCGCGCGCAACTGCGCGTGAACGCCAGCCCGGAGGAGGAGCGGACCGATGCCGGAACGGGAGAAGGCGGACCTGCCGCTTGACGGGTTGAACGACGAGCAGCGCGGGGCGTTCCAGACCCATCTGAACGACCTGTGGGACGACTACGCGGATGCGATGAGCAGCCTCGCGCGTGAGGCGCAGACCATGGTCGCCAACGCCACGTACGACGACGGCGACCCGTTGGCGAACGCGCGCGCCATGCTCGACCGGTACGCCAGGCAGGCCAACAGGCTCACCCTCGACTACTACCGGCAGGTGCGCTCCTCATGGGCGGAGGCCACTGGCGTCGAACTGCCCGCCTACCGGGAGGCCACGGTCACATCGGACCGCGCGTTCTGGCAGGCGGTCGGCGGATACAACAGCACCGGCAACGTCGGTTTGAAGTACACCGACGTGATCAACGGCCGGGCGCGCGGCGGTCTGACCATCGACGACCTGTGGGCCGAGAAGACCAAGGACTACGGGGACGGGGAATGGATGACCCTGGCCAAGGACGTGGTCAACCAGACCGCCAGGCTGACCCAACGGTTCACAGCCCAGAAGGATCCGAGCGAACCACGCTGGGCGCGCGTGCCCAGGGGACCGACCTGCGAGTTCTGCATCATGCTCGCCTCACGTGGCTACGTGTACTGGAGCGAGGAGAAGGCCGGCGGACGCGACAACCGGTACCACAGGAACGACGACTGCCAGATCGTCAGCTCATGGGGCGAGACCCGCATCAAAGGCTACGACCCGGAAGGCATGCGACGCCGATACAGGGAATGCGCCGACACGATAGGCGACCTGCTGACCCGCGAACGATGGCTCAGATACGCGGAGCACGCCGAGGACTCCGGCGGCGATGCCGACACGTTCGACGAGTGGAAGACCAAACAGATCCTCGCCGAGATGCGATGGCGCGACCGCCAGTGGCTGTACGACGGGAGCGAGCCCGCCATCACATTCGCGTCCGAGGAGCTGCGCGAGGAGACCGAACGAGCGCGTCCGCAGGAGATACGCACAGCCGAACGACTCCGGAGGCACGGGATCGTTCCGGCGTTCCAACTTGACTACGCGATAGTGTCCGACCCCGAAACCGGTGATACGGAGCGCGTCGGCCTTGCCGATTGGGCCGGAGGCATCGAAATCAAGACGGTGGGCACATCAAAGTCATTCCGCACCGTCGATGGGTATCTCGGCAGCGCCTCGCACAAGCGTGACTGCACCAGACTCATCATCGACAATTCGGAAAGCGTGAATCTGAGCGACGAGCAGCTTGCCGAATACGTGGAACGAAGCCGAAGATTCCATGACGGCATGGTCTACGTGCTCACCAAGGACCAAAGGCTCATACGTATGAAGTAAGCGTCCCGGAAGTCACACATGGGCGACAACGGGGACGCTTACACATCCGATTCTACCACTTTTCGGTGGGTTGCCGGAGCGGTCAAACGGAGCCGCCTGTAAAGCGGCCGGCACTGCCTTCGCTGGTTCGAATCCAGCACCCACCACGATCAGGCCGTCCGCACGGACGGCACTTTTTTATGCCCGGAACGGGCCCCATCAACCATCAAGGAGGAACTATCATGCACCGCAACGCCATGCTCATGCGCCGCGTCCGCCTCATCGACAATCCGCCGGAAAACAACGGCGGAGATGCCGGCGGCAATGACGAGCCGGTCGACTGGGAGGCCAAATACAAGGACGCCGTCAAGCACTCGCGCGAGTGGGAGAAGCGCGCCAAGGACAACAAGATGGCCGCCGACGAGCTGGAAAAGCTCAAGGAATCCCAGATGAGCGAGGCCGAGAAGACCGCCAGACGCATCAACGCGCTGGAGAAGGAGAACGCCGCCTACAAGGCCGAGAAACAGCAGGCCGCATGGAAGACGGAAGTCTCCAAGAAGACCGGAGTGCCCGCCGAGCTCCTGCGCGGCAGCACTCTCGAGGACATCCAGGCGCACGCCGAACAGCTCGACGCGGTCCTACACCCCAAACCCAAGGCCCCGCAGGTGCACGGAGCCGAACGACAGCCGGAAGGCGTGGACGCCGACAGCGAACGCCGCTCATACCTCCATCGCCTCCTCGGCAACGAATGACAACACGAAAGGACACCCATCATGACAATGGACACCACCAAGATCAAACTCCCCGTCTCCGTGGCCACCGAGATCACCAAGAAGGCCAAGGACACCAGCACCATCGCCGCACTGTCCCCGGCCGAACCCCAACTGTTCCTCGACAAGGACTACATGGTGTTCAACGGCAGCAGCGAGGCCGAGGTCGTGGCCGAGGGCGCGCAGAAGAGCAGCTACGAGGAGACCCTGACCCCGGTGGTAGGCAAGCGCTTCAAGGTGCAGACCACCACGCGCGTCACCAGCGAGCTCAAATGGGCCGACGAGGACAACCAGCTCGAGATCATCCAGAACATCCAGGCCGACCAGGCCAAGGCATTGGGCCGCGTGCTCGACTACGTGATCTACCACGCGTTCAACCCCAAGCCCAAGACCACGCTCGACGGGTTCACCGCCCTGTCCACGTCCGCCGTGCAGGTCACCGCCAGCGGCGACGACGTCGAGGACATCGACGCGCTCGCCGAGGCCGTGTCCGACGAGTACGACATCAACGGCATCGCCATGAGCAAGACGTGGGCGGCGCGCCTGCGCAAGCTGCGCGTCCCGGCCACCGGCATGCGCCTGTATCCGGAGATCCCGATCAGCCTGCAGGTCGGCAACCTGGACGGTATCCCCGCCGCCACCAGCGGCACCGTCAACGGGCGCCTGATCACCACGGACACCAAGGTGCTCGCGTTCCTCGGCGACTTCAGCCTGATCAAGTGGGGCATGGTACGCGACATCTGGAGCGAGATCATCGCCTACGGCGACCCCGACCAGACCGGCAAGGACCTGAAGGCGTACAACCAGATCGCCTACCGCACCGAAGCCGTCTACAGCTACGCGATCCTCGACCCCAAGGGCATCGCCGTGCTCAAGGAAGCGGGTGAATGATGGGATACCCGGTACAGACCCTCGTCGTGCAGAAGCCCGGCAAAAAGAAGAAGCCAGGACCGTTGGACGCGCCGGTCCGCCTGGTCAACCCCGACGGCACCCCGTTCACCGGAGACGGCGACTCCGCGATCACGTCCGTGCAGGTCACAGTCGACGACAACACCGGCACCCCGTCCTGCACCGGCAGCGTCGCGGACGGCGTCCTGAAGCTCGCCTTCACGAACCTCAAAGGCGCCGCTGGGGCAGCAGGCGCCAAGGGCGACAAGGGCGACACCGGACCGCAGGGTCCGGCCGGCGCCGACGGCACGAGCTTCACGAAGTGCGCCGCCGTGCCCGACGTGGGCGGTGAGGACGCGGCAGCCGCGATCGCGACGGTCAACGCATTGCTCGCCAGCCTGCGCGCCGGCGGCGTGCTCAACGCAAGCTGAACGTGGCCATCATGATCACGGACGGATACCCGAACGGGAGCATCAACCTGTCCGGCGGATCCTCGGACGGACCATCCGGTTCCGGCGGACAGCCGGAACCGGAAAAGCCGTTCGCCACGGTCGATGACCTCGAACGGCGATGGCACGCGCTCACCGGAGACGAACGGGAGAAGGCCGAGGCGCTGCTCGCCGACGCGTCGGACCTGATCCGCTCCACATGCCCCAACTGGGAGAAAGCGAGCGAGTTAACCCGAGAACGGGTCTGCTGCGCCATCGTCAAACGCGCCATGCTCGCCGGAGACGACACGGCCGGCGTCAGCCAGCACAGCCAGACCGCCGGCCCATACGCCGAAACATGGAGCTACACGAACCCGATGGGCGACCTGTACCTGACGCAATCGGAGAAGGAATCGCTCGGAGGCGACGGCGCGGCATGGGCGTACGACATGAGCTCGGGAAGGACAAGCCCATGAACGGGCGGACGATCACCATCATCCGGTATGAGCCGACCGGCGACAAGGACCCGACCGGACGGCCGGTCACCACGCCGGTCGAGGAGACCGTCGATGACGTGCTCGTCGCCCCAGGATCACAGTTGAACGCGACCGACTCCACACGACCCGACGGCGTGACGGTCGCGTTCACCCTGCACCTGCCGCGCTCGTACACCGTCGGCATGAAAAGTCTGCGCGGCGCGCACGTGCGCATCGACGACGCGGAATACGAGGTGATCGGGGACCCGCATCCGTACGACGGGGGACTGAAGCCGACCCGGTGGAACCTGCAGGCCGAGGTCACCGATACGAGAGGATAGAACGAAATGGGAAGATCCAGGGTGAAGCTCAACTATCCCGGATTCACCGCATTGCGCCGCAGCCAGGAGCTCACCGACGCGATAAACGCGGAGGCGAAAGGCATCGCCGAACGCGCCAACAGCATCGCCGCCGGCGAATGCGAGCACCCGGAACACGCCGGATTCACATGGCGGCCGGCCAGGGACACCGACATTGGACAGGTCGCACTGGCCACCACCGGCGACGGCGACATCGGGGTCATCGCGCACAACGCGAAGCACAACACGCTCGCCAAGGCATTGGGAGGCGGCCGATGAACCCCGAACTGCTCGTCAAACAATGGCTCGAACAGGACGAGAACCTGTCACGATGGCCGGTCTCGTTCGACGTGCCGGCCGAATCCACGACATCGAACCCGATCCGCTGCATCACCGTCGAGCTCGTCGGCGACACCGTCGACCGGTTCACGCGCAGCCCGCTCATCGCCGTCCAGGTGTGGGCCGAAACCCGGTGGATGGCGTCGGAGACCGCGAACCGCATCGTGCTTCCGCGTCTGAAACGCATGTGCGAACTGTCCATGGTCGCCGACATCGACATCACCGGCATGAGCCACATGCCCATGCCAGACGGGCGTCCACGATACCAGATCCTCATCCAGCCGACCATCCAAACATCCCAGTGAAAGGACATGAACCATGGCAGGGGAAACCAACAACCCTCAGAACGTGACCATCGCCAAGACCAAGGTCAGCGGCTACCTGTGGTGGGCGCCGTACGGCACCACGCTGCCCAACGACTCCGACACCGAGCTTGACCCCGCGTTCAAGCTCGGCGGATTCGTCGGCGAGGACGGCGTGACCAACACGACCGAGACCGAGACCACCGAGGTCAAGGACATGGGCGGCAACACCGTCATGAAGATGATCAGCAGCTACGCGGAAAGCTACCAGTTCGTCCTCATCGAGGCGCTGCGCGCCGAATCCGCGAAGATCCGCTACGGCAGCGACGCGGTCGAAGGCGAGGACGGTCAGCTCACCATCAAGCACAAGATGCCGTCCGGAGAAGCGTTGAGCATCGTCGTCGAGGTCATCATGACCGGCGACAAGAAGGACCGCATCGTCATCGGCAACGCCTCGCGCAGCGAATTCGGCGACCGCCAGTTCCACAGCACCGACGTGGTCGGCTACGACGTGACCATGGCCGCCAACGCCGACACCCGACTGGGCGACGGAGTCACCAGCGTCGAATACATCGGCATCGCCGCCGCGAAACATGCCGCCGTCGAAACGCAGGAGGACCAGGCATGACAGACACCGCCAAAACTAAAGCCTCAACAGCCAAGCCGCGCGCCGCCAAGACCCCGCAGGATCACAAGCCGCCTCGCGGCAAGGTGCGCCACGTGCAGGTCATGGGCGTCGACGTCGACATCGACCCGTCCCGACTGGATGACTGGGACCTGATGGAAACCCTGTACGATCTGCAGGCCGACCCGGAAGGCAACGCTCTGAAGGTCGTGCCGTTCATCCGCACCCTGCTCGGCAAAACCCAGTATCAGGCCGTCAAGGAACAATTGCGCGACAGTGACGGGCGGATCACCGGAAGCCGTATGAGCGAGTTCATGACCGGGCTGTTCGAACACATGGACCCAAACTCCTGACGCTCGTACACCTGCTCGTCGAATGCCCCGACCAGCTCGAGGCGGACATGAGACGCGTGTACGGGCTCGACACATACGAGGAGCTAGAGCTGCGGCGCATGCGGCCGCGCTCGTTGGCCGCATGCGCCGCGAACTTACCCGACGGCAGCATGGTCTGGCGGAGGCTCGGACTGGCGAACGCGTGGACCATGCAGGAGCATCTGGCCGCGACGCTTGTCGACCAGATGAACATGTGGATGTGGGCCAACAGCGATCCGAAGAAACGCGGACAGAAGCCAAAACCGGTCCCCAGACCCGGAAACACAGCGCACGCGACATCCGCCAAGGAGGGAACGCCGGACGGCTCCGGCGTGACGCGGCGTACGCGCCACATCGAGACCAGGGCCGTGACCGTGGACGAGCTCGACCGGTTCATGAGCCAGCATTTCACGACCATCGAAGGCGGGTGACCACATGGCATCCAAGGGATACCAGCTCGCGCAGGCGTACGTTGCCGTCGTGCCCAGCCTCAAAGGCGTCGGCAACGCCATCACCAAGGCGTTCGGCGACACCTCTGACAAGGTCGGCAGACAGCAGGGCGCCATGCTCGGCTCCGGGTTCTCCACCGGACTGGCCGGCAAGATCGGCGCCATCAGCGGCATCGCCCAAACCGTAGCAACCAACGTCATCGGCATGTTCTCCGGCCTGACCGGCCAGATCGTCGAAGCGTCGGACAGCGCGCAGAAGTTCGCCAGCACGCTCCAGTTCGCCGGACTGGACACCACGACCATCGACCGGCTCACCAAGTCGACCCAGGACTACGCCGACAAGACCATCTACAGCATCGCCGACATCCGCAACACCACAGCGCAATTGGCCGCGAACGGCGTCAAGGACTACGACCGGCTGGCCGAGGCCGCCGGCAACCTGAACGCGGTCGCGGGAGGCACGGCCGACACGTACAAGAGCGTCGCCATGGTCCTCACACAGACCGCCGGACAGGGCAAGCTGACCACGGAGAACTGGAATCAGCTGAGCGACGCGATACCCGGCGCGTCCGGCAAGATCCAGCAGGCATTGCTGGAGATGGGCGCGTACACCGGCAATTTCAGGGACGCGATGGCCGAAGGGCAGATATCGGCCGAGGAATTCAACCAGGCTATCCTCGACCTGGGCTTCCAGGACGCCGCCGCGGAGGCCGCCACGTCCGCCAGCACCATCGAAGGCGCCATGGGCAACCTCGAAGCGTCCGCCGTAAGCCTGGGCACCGCGTTCCTCGACGGGCTCAAACCAATCATCGCCGGAGGCATGGGATGGCTGTCCGAGGGGATCAGCGCCGCCGTCCCAGTCGTGCAATCCGGAATCCAAGGCATCATAGACTGGTTCTCACGGCTTTGGAAGGCGTTGGAGGACAACGGAGCGGTCGAAGCGTTCAAGGCCGCGTGGGACGCGATACGCGACGCGATCGACGGCATCGTGAACATGGTCGTCGACTGGTCGCACCTGATCCCTCCCGAAACCGTGGCCGACGGCATCAAACTCGTCGCCGACGCGCTCAACTGGTTCATCCAGCACGGGGAATCGCTCATCCCGATCATCGCCGCGGTCGGCGGCGCGTTCGCCGCGTTCAAGGGATATCAGGCGCTCAACACCGGATTGAAGGCGCTCACCGGCACCATGACCGCGGTCACCGGAGGGCTGACCGGCATGAAGAACGGTCTGCTGCTCATCATGGACCTCGGAGGCCCCGTGGCCGCCCTCAAGCAGTTCGCGTCCCAGCTGAACATCGTCCAGACCGCGCAAAGCCTATGGACCGCGGCCACCAAACTCGCCACGGCAGCGCAGGGCGCGTTGAACATGGTCCTCTCCGCCAACCCGATCATGCTGGTCGTCACCGCGATCGCCGCACTGGTCGCCGCGCTCGCATGGTTCTTCACGCAGACCGAGACCGGACGGCAGTTGTGGCAGCAGTTCACCGACTTCCTCGGCACGACCGTGGAGAACGTCAAGCAGTGGTTCGGTGACGCGGCGCAGTGGATCTCCGACAAGTGGAACGCGCTGGTCGCATGGTTCCAGTCCGTGCCGGGCATGATCAAGGGCTTCTTCTCGGATATCGGGAGCTGGTTCGGCGCGAAGTTCAACGAGGCCGGACAGGCCATCCAGAACGCATGGAACGCCGTCGTGTCCTTCGTGCAAAGCATACCGGGGCGGATCAAGGGCTTCTTCGGGGACATCGGTAGCTGGTTTTCGAACAAGTTCAACGAGGTCAAGAACGGCATCCAGTCCAAGTTCAACGAGGCGGTCGACTGGGTCAGGGGCATACCGAACCGCATCCTGTCCGCACTGGGCAACCTCGGCAGCCTGCTGTGGAACGCCGGTTCGAGCATCATCAACGGTTTCCTGAACGGTCTGAAGAGCGCTTGGAGCGGTGTCACGGGCTTCGTGAGCGGCATCGGATCGTGGATCGCCGCGCACAAGGGCCCGTTGTCCTACGATCGCAGGCTGCTCATCCCGGCAGGCGAGGCGATCATGGGCGGGTTCAGGAAGTCCATGATGGCCGGTTGGCGGAAGGTGCAGGACGACGTGATGGGCATGAGCCTCGACCTCGCGGGAGGTTTCTCCCCGAGCATCGGCATGGCGTACACGCCGTCGCCGGCATCCGCGGGCGCGAACGTGACGATCACGAACTACTATCCGCAGGCCGACCCATGGCCCTTGCGGACGGCGGACGAATCAGACCACAGCTTCTACGAGTAAAGGCATGACAGGGGGTGGCGCATGGTCTCGCGAGGCATCCGGTACCGGTTGAACGGCGTCGAGCTGGACACGGAGAACACGGTCGTCACGCTCGGCAGCACCTTTCTGGCCGGGATCGAGACCAGCCGCACCGTGGTCGGCGTGCCGGGCATGCACGGCACCGTGCCCGCGAACCCGCTGCCCCTGTTCGGCGAACGTCAGGTGACGATCCGCATCGGCGTGGGCGGAGGCGAATACTACGGGGAGACCATGCGGGTCGTGCGACTGTGCTGCATGCCGAACGCCGTGCTGTCCAGGACGGTGGACGGCGTCGAACAGGAGGCCGTGGCAGAGCTCGTCTCCCTTCAGTCGGACGGCGACGAGACCCTGGGCAGGTACTCCGCGTACACGGCGGTGTTCGCTCTGCCCGGCGTCTGGTGGCGCAGCCCGACCGCGCTCACCATGGAAATCCCGCTCACAGGCGGCGAGATCACGCCGCCGGCAGGCCCGGCCATCACCAACGGCAAGGGATGGTGGACGCGCGCGCTCGGCGAACCGGACAATTCTCCCAGCGTTCTCGCGAACTTCGTGACCATGCCGTTGGGCCCGAAGGACAATTCGCCGAGCCTGCTGTACACGGGCATCCCCGAGGGATTCTTCGGTGACGCGCCGATACCGGACGCGACACTCCGCTTCCCGGCCACGGCCACGTTCGCGACGTTCACGGACCCGGTCTCAGGCACCGGGGTCTCGTGGCAGGGCGCAGCCGGAAGCGGGTACACGTACCTCGACACGGCATCGCTGACCGCGTGGCGCAGTTCAAACGCCGACTCATGGAATGGTGGCACCGCCGTCGTCGGCGTGGACTATCCGGCTCCGGGACCGTTGCAGATCAATCCGGCGTCGGACGGCGGCTACGGGTTGAAGGCATCCGTGACGGGCGCGGCCGATGGCGTCGTGGCCGTCCATTTCAGACAGGCATGGTGGTGATTCATGGGCAGGAGCCTGCATATCCGCTTGCACGCGTACGCGCCGGACGGCACGAGCCTGGGCATGCTCCCCAGGCCGTTGGGCGTGGACGCGGACTTCCAGCACAACGACGCCGGCACATTGAAGGTCACGTACTCGCGGCTCGCATTGGGTGGGAGCATCCTGCAGCGCGGCCTCGAACAGGGACTGGCCGTCGGCTTCGAGGTGTCGGACGGAGGGGAGTGGACCGAACCGTACAACGCGAGGTTCGTGCTCACGTCCCGCAGCCGTGACGCCAAGGATCGGTCGGACACGGTCACCTTGAACCTGATGACCTACGCGTGGCTGCTGAAGAAGGCGCTGCTCATCGACACGTCGAAGTTGCTCGCGGACGGCGACAACAAGGGCAAGCGCCCCTTCTACTCGGCGAATCCGGGCACGATCGTCAAGACCATGCTCGACGAAAACCGCGAACGCGGGGGAGTCGCGCAGTACGTCACGGCCGGGTTCGACACCGGCAAGGACAGCTCCGGCGCAGCGTGGTCGAACGTGATGACCCTCTACTACGACCCTGGTATCGACTGCTTCACCGCATTGAGCAACCTCGCGGCGAACGGCGTGTGTGACTGGCGCACCCAGGGCATGACCCTGAACATGTGGAACGCGGACAGCGCCGCATTGTGCCGCGACCTGAGCGAATCCATCATCATCCCGTTGGCCACGCAGGCGCTGGAAAGCCCCGAGGAGGAGACCATCGAGGACCTCGCCTCGCACATCCTCGTCATGGGCGACGGCATCGACTTCACCCAGGACAACAATGCGGCCCCCACCCCGTGGGGCAAGTGGGAGCTGTATAGCTCGCAGGGCGGCGTGTCCGACGAGGGCACCGCGCGTCTGCTCATGCAGTCCCAGCTGGGCCAGGCGGCGCGCGTGCGCGGCCAGTACACGCGCAGCGTCCTCGTCACCGACGTGGACGCGCTCCCGCTCATCGACTACGCGCCGGGCGACTGGATCACCGCGCCCACCGTCAGCCACGGGGAGAAGGTCCGCGTCCAACGCGTCACCATCAGCCTGTCGAACCAGGGACTGAAGGCCGCGCTCATCCTCAACGACCGCCTGTACGACGCGCAAACACGGCAGGCCAAACGCATCCAGGGCATCACCGGCGGAGCCGTCGCCGGAGGCGCACAAGGCGGACGCCCCGCACCCGCGCAGGATCATCGTGTGCCTAAGGCTCCGGAGGGGTTGGTGTTGTCGTCGGACGCGTATGTGGACGACCAGGGCAACGCGTTGGGTGTCGTCTACGCGCGGTGGGGAGAGGTCACGCAGGCCACGGACGGCACCGCGATCGACATCGATAGTTATCGGGTGGAGTGGCGGTACGGGGACGAGGCGGATCATTGGCGGTTCGCCGGGCTGACCGTGGACGAGACGATTTCGTGGGGCGGCGTGGATTGCGGCCGGGCGGTAGTGGTCCGCGTGCGCGCGATACCCACTTACAGCGACAAGCCTGGCGAGTGGTCGGGTACGGTGTCGGTGACGGTCGAGTCGGACGTGACGCCTCCGAGCATACCGTCGATGCCCGTGCTGGAGTCCGAGCTTGGCGTGGTCAGGGTCCGGTCGGACGGGTTGAACCACGTGGGCGGCGGTTTCGAGCCGGACACGGCGTATCTGGCCGTGGGCCGGAGCGCGTCGAACGGCAACTGGACGGGAGTTGGCCGGATCCCGGTGGGCGGCATGTGGACCGACATCGGCCTGTCGATGGGGCAGACGTACTGGTATGCGCTGCGGGCCGTGGACAGGAGCGGGAACGCGTCCGGATGGTCGCAGGGCGCGAGCGTCAGGGTCGCTTCGGCGGTCACGCAGGACGAGCTGGATGGTCTGGCCGACCGGGTGACCGACGCGGTGGACGCGGTCGGCGAGCAGCAGAAGGTCGTCTCCCAGGTGCAGACGGACCTGAACGCGGCCAAGCAGCAGATCACGGCGAACAAGACGCTGGCGGACACTGGCATCGAGCAGGCGAAGCAGGCCGCGCAGGCCGCGGCGCAGGCCGCCGCGTCCGCGCAGACCACGGCCGACGGCAGGAACAGGATCTTCCACGACTGGCAGGACCCCACGGTCTCCGACCCGTCGCTCAAGCCGGTCGTGGGCGACCTGTGGTACCGGTACCAGCGGTTCTGGACCACGTCGCAGGGCGAGCCCGACAACTCGCCATCGTTGTGCGCGAACTTCTACACGTACGCGCAGGGCGAGCCGGACAACAGCCCTTCGGTGCTGGTGCCGTTGGAATCCGAGATCGTGGAGGTGCTTGTCTGGGACGGCGACTCGTGGAACACGTTCACGCTGGTCGCATCCGATGTGATCGCCTCGGGGAGCGTGAGCGCCGAGCTGGTGGACGCGGAGTTCTTCCACGGGCGCACCATCGTCGGCGGCACGTACACGACCGAGGGCGAGAACGTCGTCATCAACGACAACGGGATCCTGTTCCAGGACGACGCCAAAACCCCGAAGCTCAGCTTCGCCAGGGATTCGACCGGCAAGTGGGTGCTGACCGTGAGGGACGGCATCCAGTCCGGCGGCACGATCACCGGCAGCAGCCTGGAGGGCGTGACCGTGACCGGCTCCACCGTCCAGACCAGCGGCGAGGATCGTCGCGGCGTGAAGATCACGGACGCCGGGCTGGCCGCCTACGACGGGGCCGGCGCGGCGAACACGGTCATCGACGCTACCACGGGGCGGATCACGATGAACGGGGCGCTGATCAGCCAGGGAGGCATAGTCAGCCCGACCATCACCGGCGGCGTGATCACCGGCGCATTGTTCCGCAGCAGCGAATCCGACTACCCGCGGTTCGAACTGTCCGGCACGGACCTCGACATGTGGGACTCCGCGAGGAACCACACCGTGCATTTGGACGGCGACGGGGAGACGAGCTGGCTGACGGGCACGTTCCAGACCGCGGTGTCGGGCAAGCGCGTGCAGATCGACCCGGACTTCCATACGAGCATCGTGGGCGATCCGGACAACACGCAGACCGGCGTGGGTATCAAGTTCGTCCCGGACGGCGCGTACGCGCGCGCCCCGTACATCGGGACCGAGTTCGAGGACTCCGACCGTGGCCTGATCAGCACGATCTGCCTGAACGGCGGCATGCGCACCGACGGGTCCGGCGGCGCGAACACCGGGTTCGGCTCGTTCATGCGACTGGGCCAGTACCGCAACGGCGGCACCGAGTCGGCCGAGATATACGCGACGACCAAGGCCGACTATCTGGAGCAGAGCGCTGACACGAGCCGGCGCGAATGGTACACGGCGCTGCGCATGCACAACAGGTCGGGCAACGGCTCGTACGCGCAACTGTACGCGCACAAGCCCGGGAGCCGATACGCGAACGTGTACGCGTGGGCCAACGACTCCAACAACAGCGGTCGCACTTACGCAGGGATCGAGGCGCACGACCCGAACGGCGAGGTCGGCATACAGGCGTGCGTCGACACCGGGTACCTCCATCTGGGCGGGTATCTCGGAGGATTTACGGGAAGAGCCACGGTCCAGGCGTTGAACTGGAGGTGGGGCAACGGCATGGGTCACGGGCAGACCGCTGGTCCCAGCACGTACACGTTCGGTAGCCCGGCCAAGTACGGCGCGTACAACGGCGTGGCGAACGCGGACGTGCCGTTCGGGTCGATCTTCGCGCACGTGTGCAACACCGGCAGCGCGAGCCGGGGTCAGGTCATGGGGTTCAACGCCGGCACCGCGAACTACACGGGCGACGTGTACTGCAGCGTGGTCTCATGGCTCAGGGCATAGGAAGGAGACGGTCATGGCGGAGCTGACACCTGGTGTGGAGGACGGGAGCCTGGTCCTGAGAGACGCGCAGGGGTGGGCCGTGCACGTGATCCCCCTGGAGGCGGTCGCCTCATGGCGGACCCTGCTCGGACTGGGCTCGGACTCGGAGGCGGTCGCCGCGATCCTGCAGGCCACGGACCCGGGCGTCCTCGATCCGGCGACGAGCCGCAACGCGTGGACCAGTGCGTACGAGCAGTGCGAGCGGGAACGGCTCTTGGACCTGAACCAGGCCAGTGCGGCGGCCATGCGCCGCGCCCTGGCACCGGTCTCGCTCGCGCTGGTCGATGACGGGCGTGCCGAGACACGCCGCCTGCTCGGACTGCCCGAGGGCGACGTCGCGGCCATGAGGCTCATGGACGAGGAGGGCGAGCCGCCATCCGAGACGATACCCATGCCCGAGAACGTGGACGCCGACACGTTGGAATCGCTGCTCACGGACCCGCATACCGCGACCCGAATCGAAGCGGCGCGCGACCGGTTCGAACACGACCTCATCCCCAACCAAACCAACAACCAGCAATAAAGGAGAAACCCATGGATAAGGACATCAACAGCATTCCGGTCAATATCGCGGATATCACCGGCGCGCTCACTGAGCGAATCGTCCGACTGGAAACGGACAACGCGATCCTGAAATCCCAGTTGAAGGCCGTGCTCAAGGTCGTGCCCGAGGACGTGTGGAACGCGCTCACCAACCCGAAGACCGACGGCGAGTAAACGCCGCCGCGCATCGTTTCGAGGCCCCGCAGGCCGTATCGGCTGCGGGGCCTTTGCATATCCGAAACCAATAAGGAAGGAGCGACCCATGAATTACATACACCGGGTGAATCTGATCCCGGACCCCAGATTCCAGCACGTCGAGGACATGAGGGATCAGGGCTTGTCCCAGGTGACGGCGGTCGATCACGAGAACGGCCACCGGTACGTGAGGGGCGTCTATGACGGTTTGGAGGCCGATCCGTATCTGGACATCGCCAATATCCTCACAGCGCCGGCCAGCTACCGGCTGCATTTCAACGCGTACGCGGATGGCGGCGCAGGGCTGGTGCGCGTGTACACGCGGACCGTGGGCGAGTCGGCCTACAGGATGGTCGCCGAGCGTGGCGTCGCCGACGGTCAGACGGTCAGAACGGCGCTCGGACCGATATCGCTGAGTTCCGACACGATCGTGCGGATCGTCCCGCCCAAGACCACGGGAGGCATGATCATGATCACGGAATGCAACCTCGAACTGGCTTCGACGTTCGACCAGGCGTATCCGTATTTCGACTGGGCCACGATGCCGCGCGAGACCGGGGGGGGGTATTCGTCCTAGCCCTGTCGCTGCTCGTGCTGTCCGCCGCTCTGTGTGGGGGTTGGCGGCATGAGCGGGCTGGCGCAACTGGTGAACTGGACGAGTGTGACGACAACTGTGGGTATGAGACGTTTGGATCATGCCGGGTTGGCCGGCATCGGCGAGGACGGAACGGTGACGTCCGGGACTATCGAGGACGGTTGGCAGAGCTATATCCGACCTTTCATCCAGCGGGAACTGGTGGATCTCGGGCTGATCGTGATCGAGGACAATAAGCCGATCTTCCAACGCGATCTGCGCGTATTCGTGGAATGGGAATCAGACAAGGCGTTCAAGATGCTCGAGTGCATGTCGGAGATATGGTCGTCCGGGATCATGCACTGTTACAGGATTACCGGCCCATGGGTGGCGTTCTGGCCGGCGTCGAACCAGACTGTCACGTTCCACCGGTTCGGTGTGTTCGACGCGGCCACGTGGGACACGTTGCTCGCCGCGTGGCAGGCCGGAGCGCTGCAGCGCCCGTGGTTCAACCACGCGACCATGCCCGGCCCGCGGGGCTGATGCTGGGGGTGGTCGCATGACCACCAAGGAAATCCTGAGGGTGAATCTGTTCCCGAACGCGCGGTGCGTGGCCTCCGGCAGACAGCCGGACGTGAAGGCCGATGTGCAGTCGATTGGCTGGAATACGGCCGGACATAATAGCATCTCCCTCGTCAACGAGAATAACAATGGTGCGTTCGCCTGCTGGCTGATCCCCGTGACCGCCGGAAGCGCGTACGTGGTGCGCTGCGGGATCATCTACGGGTCCGGGAACCCGGCGCGCGGGCCGATCGTCGAGATCCGCGACAACAACGCGAACGGCGCGAGCCTGGCGGGCATCGGGCAAACCAAGCCGTCCCAAAGCGAGCAGGTCCTGAGGTTCACCGCGAAGAGCGACCAGGTCGCGTTGATCTTCCGCGGGGCGAAGAACGAGGCCGGCAAGACCGGTGTCGAGGTCTGGAACCCCCATCTGGAGCTGGCGTCCACGTATGACGCGGCCGTCTCGGGGGTGGGGGGCTTCGGTTCTTCGCCTGGAACACCATGCCGAGACCGTAACGGGATTCGTCGGGCGGGTGGTGCCCGATGATGTTCACGCAATGGTTCCCGGACCCCAGGTTCGTGCACCTCTCGGACTGGAATGTCGGCGGCGGTGGCAGCCTGACCCGGTGGAATTCGGTCAGGGGCATCGACCTGACCACGAAGGCGGAGTCGTTCGCGTACATGACGTCCCCGGTGTTCGAAGCGCCGGCCGGACAGACGCTGAACCTGGTGGCGACGGTGCAGGTGTCCGATGGTGCCACGCCGAACCTGTCATGGGGGTATCTGCTGATGCTGCACGACGGGTCGAAACCGAGCTCGGACACCTCGTCCATCGTCGCCAAAATCAGTCAGGTGTCGGACGATCACCAGGTCGTCCGGTTCACGGTGCCGGCGTCCGGCCGGCTCAAGTTGCAGGGCGTCGCGCCCAAGGAACAGGGCGGCCAGTTGAAGGTCAGCCTACTGTCGATCGTGTCGGACGCCGGTCTGGCGTGGATGCGAGACAACAACCAGTGGTGGATCCACCACGCGCTCATGCCGTATCCACGCTCCGCATAGACCAAAGGGAGGCCCATATTGACCGATGTCATCATAGCCGTCGTCACGAGCGTGCTCGGCTCGGGCGGCGTATGGGCCTTCCTTCAATGGTGGCTGGACCGGCGCAGGCAGACCGTGCGCAGGGACGAGCTGGCCGAGGTGGTCGAGCGCGCTCTGGCGGACAGTCCCACGATCAGGGACATCAACGCGAAGCTCGACCGGGATTTCGCTCGTATGGAGCGTCAGGACGAGTGGAACGCCAGGCACGACGAGGAGATGCGCCAGAACCGGCTCGTCAGCCTCCGTCAGTGTCTGTTCGCGCATCCGCGCGACCGTAACGCGCATGAGTCGGCGCTCGAATCGGGACGCGAGTACATCGCGATGGGCGGCAACGGGACCGGGCATATCCGATTGGAGCAGTTGGAGGACGACTACCGACGCCGTTTGGAGGCCGACGACTGGGACTACTCGGACAGGAGGCCATGATGAGCCGTCGAGATACGTTCCTTCTCATCCTGATGCTGATCGCGACCGTCGCCGGGACCGTCGGCTGCTGCGCGTGGCTGGTCGTCCATCTCAAGCCGCTGCTGCACCTGCTGCTCATCATGTTTCTCGCCGCGTCCGGCTAATCGGATCGCGACCAAATATCCAATCATTTCGAGCCGTCACATCGTGTGGCGGCTTTTTTATTGCCCACGTTCGTGGGGGAGAGGAGGCCTGTATGGCCGATGAGATTATCACTCAGCCGCAGGGGCAGGATCCCTGCCCGGTCGAGGTGAAGCCGATGAGCGAGGCGGACAGCCTCACCGCGCTCGGCGAGGAGGTGGCCTGATGGGCAACCTCAACACGCTTATCAACAGGATGCGCTACTGGTGCGCCGAGGTGTCGCTCGGCTACGACCAGACCCAGAGATGGGACATCTATCCCGGCGGCGAATGCGACTGCAGCTCGCTCGTGATCTACGCGCTACGCGAGGCGGGGTTCGACACCGGGTCAGCCACCTATACGGGCAATCTGTCCAGTAATCTGACCGCTCGCGGCTGGCGGCGACTCCCCGTCAACGGCAACCCCCAGCCGGGCGACATCCTATTGAGCGACGTGCATCACGTCGCCGTCTACCTCGGCAACGGCCAGCTCGCGCAGGCGTCAATCTCGGAGCATGGCACCATCAGCGGCGCGGCCGGCGACCAGACAGGCGGCGAGACCAACATCCACGCCTACTACTCATACCCATGGAACGCGTATTTGAGGTACGGCGCCGATCAGTCCGCAGCGGCCGGCGCGCTCGTGGTGGATGGGTCAGGCGGCCCGGCCACGATCGCCAAATGGCAAAGCGTCGTGGGCACCCCGGTCGACTCCGTCGTCTCCGGCCAGCTCGTCCCCGACGGCACGACCTACGCGCGCCCCGCGCTCGCCGACGAATGCGTGACATACGGGGGCTACGGCAGCCAGCTCGTCGTGGCGGTGCAGCGCCGTCTCAAGGGCGCAGGCGTGTACACGGGGAGCCTCGACGGGCTGCTGGGCCCGAAGACCATCGACGGCCTGCACCGTCATCTCGGCGTCGCCACCGAGGCGATGAGGCCGTGGACCAGCTTCGGCCCCGGCCTGGTGCGCGCCCTGCAGACCCGACTCAACACCAACACCTTCTAAGGAAAGGAGAACGATCATGACGAATCTGAAGGGAGTGGCCGACCACGCCGACACCACGCTCGGCAAGACCGTATCGGAGCTGACCGAGGACGACCTGACATCGGGCGAGCCGACCAGCGAGACCATGCTCAGCAACGAGATCCCCGACGGTAACGACAACAAGTGGATGTCCGAGACGGATTGGCCTTCGTGGCTCAAGGCCGCGGGCATCCGCGTGATCAAGACCGGCGCCCAGACGCTCATCACACTTATCGGCACGGATATGGTAAGCATCATCAGCCTTGACTGGCCTCAGATGCTCGCGGTGACCGCGACCACCATGGTGCTCAGTGCTCTGACCAGCATCGCCGGCCTGCCCGAGGTCGACGACGGCAAGAGCCCCATCTCCGCGCGATAAACCGCGCGGATACGGTTCCGGTGGAAATTTTGCGCCTGATAATTAACTGCCCCGCACCCATACGACATGGGTGCGGGGCGATTTCGCGTTTCGGCGCAGCTTTGTAGCTACCCGCGACTGCGCGGCCGGCCTCCGCCGACTCCGCGTCCCGGCCTCGCGGCGTTCCACTCGTCGATGGTCTCGGGCAGCCAGCCGCGCGTGCGGCCGATCAGCGCGTCCGGCTCGGGCAGCTTGTACCCGGCCAGCGCTCCGGTCGTGATGCCCAGACGTCTCGCGACCTCGGTGAGGCTCAGGTATCTAGTCGTCATCGCCGCCGCGCCTCTCCATGAGCAGCGCGGCGACGCACCAGCCGCCGGCCGCGAGCCCCGACAGTCCGGCCGGCACCGGCTTGCCGGCGAAGCCGAGCGACAGCGACAGCAGCGCGAACACGACGCCGCATATGCAGAACAGGGTGCTTGTCCTCATGATGATCCATGAAATAGGATGGAATCGCGGGGTTCCGGATAATTGGTCTATTCGGAACCCCGTTCGTCACTTCTTGTGCTTCGGCTTACGCCTCAGGGCGATGACGATGGCGATGATGGCGAGGATGTTCCCTATCACCGAGCTGACCGCCGATACGATGTCCGTCCATTTCATGCCCACCTCCTTTCCTTGTCGACAAAACTATAATAACACAATAATTAAAGATATGCAAGTCGAAACCCAATCATTCCAACGCTTTCAGCTTCGTCATCAGACGATCTCTCTCAGCCGACAATTCAGCGATGCGAGATTCGATATCGGCTATACGCGTCCTGATCACACCGGGCGTCTCATCGGGAAGAAGGCGGCTGCCGAGCTTGTCGGCCATCTCCCGACGACGGCCATCGGCCGCATGCTGGTAGATCATCGCCGTACGCGGATCCGCATGACCGCCGGCCTCCATAAGCTCCTTGAGCGTAGCTCCATCAATCGCACGCCACGTCAACCCCGTGCTGCGCAGATCGTGAAAACGCATGTCGGGACGACCGGCGCGCTCGCGAGCCTCGGCGAACCAATTCCTGAGACTGTTCGGATGCAGAGGCTCGGACTGGTCCTTGACCGAGGGGAAAAGCCAGTCTCCGGATTTCAATCCGTATCTATCCGCGAAATCGCGGATAAGATCGGCCAATTGCGTCGGTATCGGTTCGTCTCGCACGCTACTGGCCGTCTTGGTCGCACCGATCTTATCCGGTCCGACGGTGAGACGTCCGTGCCGAATGTGCATGGTCATCGTAGCGAGGTCCACATCGGTATCCATCCTGAGCGCGCACACCTCTCCGATGCGCATCTCCACAAAACAGGCGATATACGCCGTCAGCGCGTATCGCGGTGGCATTGAGTCATGCATCACCTTTAGCTCCTCCGGTGTCGCCGGAGGCGTCTCCCGGTCGCGCCTGTATTTGCCGGCCATACGCCCGGCGAAGGGATTCGAGGGAATCAACGGCGGCTCGCCATGGGCACCGGGCTTGGCCGCGGTGGCGAATATCGCGTGCGCCGCCTTGATCGCATTCGCGCGCATCGCCTTCTGATCCTGGGGGAGCCACGCAAGCCAGTCGTCCACGGTACGAGGCGTGACATCGACCAGTCTCATGGGACCGAAATAGGGGAGCAGGTGCAGCCGAATATCCTTCTCCAGCCGATACCGTGTACCGGCAGCCAACGGAGCGCCCTTGGCCGTGCGTCTACCATTAAGCCATCCCTCCCAATATTCTCCGAACGTGATGCGTTCGGCCAGATCCTTGCGTCTGATCACACGCTCAGGCTCCCACGCCTCGGCGTCGATGAGACGCTTCTGACGGCCAAGCCAGCCACGCGCCTCGTCCTCGCCGTCGGCGCTCGCCGGGAAGCTTTTCGATTGACGTTCCGCCAGTCCCGGCCATTTCTCGAACGCCCACACCGGTGTGGGGAACGACGCTTCGATGCGGGTCGGGTTCTGTTTGTTGGGTTTCCAGGCTATCTTGCCGAATGCTCTGCGTCGGCGTACGTTTGATGCCATGGTTTCACGCTCCTAAGGTGGCAGGATTCGCTGGCTAAGGTGGCAAAAATCGAGTCCACGTTAATCGTCGGATGCGCCCCATATCTGCCACCTTAAGACCACTCTAAAACACCTCAAAACGTATGTAAAACCGGAAACGGGTGGCTTGGTGTTACAGCCTGAAATGGTTGGTATATCAACAAAAAACCCGGTATGTCGGCGACATACCGGGTTGAACTGGTGGAGCCGCGGGGAATCGAACCCCGGTCCGATGACCGTACCCACAGTCTTCTACGTGCGTAGTCCGCTGGCTTTTCAGCTATTGTTCTGCCTCCACCTATATCGCGGACAACCGGTGGCAGGCCTATCCACAGTGCAAGTCCCTCAGACGCCCTGCGGCTCGGCGAGTGAGGCGAGTCTCCTTAACGACGCCCGATTTCTTCCCGGAGACGCAGAAGAACGGACGGAGCGGCTGCTCGCTGGATTAGTCCTGGCGCGAAGCTCAGGCAGCGAGAGCGAACTCAGTGCGGTTAGATTTAGCACTTATTGTTTTGCGGGGGACATCCACGAGCGGACCCCGCATTCTCGGCACGCTTCCCTGCAGCGAACAGGTCATCGTCGAAACCGATCGGCCCCTTTTGAATTGTCAAACCATGCCGGCGCATAGCCGGACTTTCCACAATAACCCTGTTGCCCGATGAATGCAACTCGATGCGCTCCCGGTGAACCGGTCCTGTTGCCGCAGCGGTCTGGTGGTGCTGCGGCAACAGGACCTCGAGGGGCACATGCAATGGCCCATATGTCGCACAAGCACTATGCTCATGCGACATATGGGCCATAACGCTCACTCGCCGTTGATGATCTTGCAGTAGTCCGGGATGCCCTCCTCGGGATAGGCGGGCCAGGCGCCTTCCTGCGTGCAGACGAAGGCGGATGTGTTGACGGCCGCGCGGTGCGCCTCCTCCATCGTGGCGCCGTTGAGCAGCTTGCCGGTGAAGGTGCCGGAGAACGAGTCGCCTGCGCCCACGGTGTCGGCCACCTCGACCCGCGGCGTGGAGATCGTGGAGCTCTTGCCCGTCTTCGACATGACGGTGCTGAAGGCGGCGCCGCCGGTCAGGATGATGTAGTCGAGGCCGTATTCGTTGATGAACCAACGGCAGGCCTCGTCGTCGGAGGTGCCGCGGATGTCGAACATGTCGCGCAGGAGGAACAGTTCGTCGTCGTTGATCTTGAACACGGTGGCGTATCCGAGCAGTTCCTCGATCAGCTCCTTGGAATAGTGGTCGCCGCGCAGGTTGATGTCGAAGAACTTCATCGTGCCGGGCTTGGCGTGCTTGAGCAGTTCGATGATGGTGTCATGCGATTCGGGGGAGCGCAGGCCCAGCGTGCCGAAGCAGATCGCGTCGGCGCTTTCGACGACCTCGATGAGCTGGCGAGTGTACAGGATGTGGTCCCAGGCCACGTTCTTCACGATTGTGTACTCGGGGATGCCGTTCTTGAGCGCCACGTCCACGGTGCCGGTCGGCCAGGCGTTGCGCTGGATCATCGAGTTGATGCCGGCGGCCTGGGTGGCGGCCAGCAGCTCGTCGCCGAGCTCGTCCTCGCCCACGGCGCTGATGGCCACGCCCTCGGCGCCGTTCATGGAGGCGTGGTAGATGAAGTTGACCGGGGCGCCGCCGGCGCGCTTGCCGGTGGGGAGCATGTCCCACAGCAGTTCGCCGAGGGAGAGCACGGTGGGTTTGGTCATGGTGATTCCTTTCCTTGGTTGATATGTTGGGTTGTCGATTGACGTCAGGGACCGCCGGTCGTCAGGAGATGTCGAAGAATCTCGACGGGGTGGTGAGGAACTGGGTGATGGCCACGGCCGCCGCGCCGGCGACGGTGGCGTCGGCGGGCAGTTGCGACAGGCGGATGTCCGTGGCCTCGATGACCTCGGCGCTGACACGGCGGCTGGTGATGTCGCGCACGATGTCGAGCAGCCGTTGCCCGGCTCCGGAGACGATGTCGCCGAGGATGATGCGTTCCGGGTTGAACATGTTGCAGATCGTCACGCATCCGTAGGCGATGTAGCGGCTTGCCTCGTCGAGGATGGCCGTGGCCTGCCGGTCGCCGTCGCACACGAGCCCGAACAGGGCGTTGCATGCCTGCCGGTGGGTCATCAATGGGCTGTCCGCGATGATGCCGGCGGCGTTGATGCGCTCGTGGATGGCGTTGGCGGAGCAGTAGCGTTCCAGGCATCCGACGTTGCCGCAGTCGCAGGGCAGGCCGTTGACGTCCACGCTGGTGTGGCCGAGTTCGGTGGCCGTGCCCTGGGCGCCGTTGATGAGGTTGCCGTGGTCGATGACCCCGAGCCCGACGCCTTCGCCGAGCAGGTAGTAGGCGAGGTTGTTGCAGTGGCCGTCGTCGGAGAACAGGTGCTGGGCCAGCACGCCGGCGCGGGCGTCCTGCTCGACGAACACCGGTACGCGGAAGGCCGTGCCGAATTCGTCGAGGAAGTTGATGGTGCGCCATCCCTGCATGGAGGAGACGACGGTGGTGTATCCCGCCTCGCGCAGGTACGGTCCGGGGACGGCCATGCCGATGGCGATGATGGCCGGGTCGGCGTCGAGCAGCGCGCCGACCTTGGTGTGGATGGCGGCGATGGTCTGCGGGATGGTGTCCTCGCTGACCGTGGGCAGGTCCTCGATGGACAGCGCGGTGCCGCTCAGGTCGAAGACGCCGATCTCCACCAGGCTGCGTGCGAATTTGACGCCGATGACGTGGAACCGCGTGGGGTCCAGGTTCAGGCCGATGGAGCGACGGTTCAGTCGTCCCTCCATGTCCCCGGTCTCCTCGATGATGCCGGCCTCGATGAGGCGTGCGGTGATCTTGGTGATGGCGGCGGGCGTCAGTCCCAGGGCCTTGGCGATCTGCGCCCGCGAGCAGATGCCGTGGTAGTACAGGTGCTGGAGGATGCGCGAGCGGTTCGACTCGGACACGGTCGCCTGCGATGCGACGGTTGTGGACGTGGGCATCGACGCCTCCTTGGGTGCGGTTGTCGGTCCGTCTTTGACTTCCAACGATTGTTTATATATTAACATGGTTAATGTATATGTCAATCGTTTTACAGCGTGTCGCCGACGGCCAAGGCCGCTGCCGCCCGTCGGGGATCCGTGACACGGCGTGGTGCCCGGCGCGGAGATGGTACCGTGGTGGCGTGGCAAGGCAGGAGAATCAAAGGAGATGCCCGTGACCGTGGAAATCGCCGTACAGGATGTCGAAGGCGCGAGGATCGCCCTGGAGGAAGGGGCCGACCGCATCGAGCTGTGTGTGGCATTGGGCGCCACCGGTGGTCTGACGCCGAGTTTCGCACTGATCCAGGCGTGCTCGCATGTGGGTCTGCCGCGTGGCGTGCAGGTGCTGGTGCGCCCGCGTTCCGGCTCGTTCGTGTTCGGCAAGACGGAACGGATGGTGCAGTTGGGCGACGTGCGCTCCGCCATCCTCGCCGGCGCGAGCGGCGTGGTGGTCGGCGGGCTCAATGAGGACAACACCATCGATGTGCCCTTCGCCGCCGCCCTGATCGAATGCGCCCGGGACGAGGGCCGCCGCTGCAACCGCGACGTGCAGGTGACCTTCCACCGTGCGTTCGACATGGTGCCCGACCAGTTCGCCGCGCTGGACGTGCTGATCGAACTGGGCTATACGCGTGTGCTCACCTCGGGCGGGGCTCCGACGGTGCCCGAAGGCCTTGACCGGCTGCGCGATCTGGTGCGGCACGCCGCCGGACGCATCGAGATCCAGGCCGGCGGTGGGGTGACGCCCGAAAGCATCGGCGTGATTCGTGCGGCGGGGGTGGACGCCATCCACCTGTCCGGCAAGACGCTGGTCGCCGCATCGGGCGGTCCCGGTGGCGGCGGCCAGAACCCCGTGGAACGGACCGACCGCGCCATCGTGCGCGCCGCGGTGCTCGCCGCACGGTGACGTGTCGTCGGCGCCACGCCCCGCCGTATCACCGCTGAGCGGCCGTCACCGCGCCAGATAGTCGCGCAGCACGGCGGTCGATTCGCCGCGGATCGCGATGTCGCTGCCGATCTCGCACCGTCGGATGCGCGTCTGGGCGTGGAATGACGATGCCGTGGTCTGGTCCAGATAGCGCTGCGCGGCGTTGATGAAGTCGGAGTTGACGATATCCGGCGGTCCGTAGACGCAGATGTCGGTGATGTCGAGCAGGCCGACCGGCATGGCCAGGGCATTGGCCAGATGAACGCCGGCCTGTTCGAGGATGGTCTGGCGCGACTCGGGATGGTCGCGCATCCGCGCCTCAAGCACCGGGGTGGAGATCAGCCGTTCGAGGCACCCGCGCTTGCCGCACGGGCAGGGCGGTCCCTCCGGGTCGATGGAGATGTGACCGATTTCGCCGCCGGCGTGGTTCTCGCCGACCACCGGCACGTCGTTGATGAGCACCGAGGTGCCGATGCCGCGGCGGAACCAGACGAACATGAGATTGGGGCCGCCCTGTCCGAAGAACCGCTCGGCGAGCATGCCGCTGGTCGAATCGTTGTCCACGCTGACCGGCACGGCGAACCGCTGCTCCAGCGGCGTGCGCAGATCGACGTCATGCCAGCCCAAGGCGGTGGAGCGCCGCACCATGCCGTCCACGATGACGCCGGGGGCGGCCACGCCGATGCCGATGACATGGTCGGTGTGGTCCATGAGCTGGGCCGCCAACTGCTCGATGTTGTCGATGGCGATGGTGTCCTCGGCACCCAGCGCCAGTTCGGACCGGTACAGTATCGTGCCCAGCAGATCGGTGACCGCACCCTGGATGAACCGCGACTGCGACAGGTCGATGCTGACGATGTGGAGCCGCTGGGTGTCGATCCCGAGCAGCGTGCCGCGTTTGCCCTTGCCGGGGTTGTGGGCCAGCCCGCCCTCCCTGATCAGTCCTTCGTCCAGCATCGAGCCGACCACGTCGGACACCGCCACGCGGGAGAGCCCCGTTCGCCTCCCGATCTGCGCGCGGGAGAGCTCGGTGGCGGGGAACAGCAGCCCGAAGATCAACGCACGGTTGTTCCGCCGTACGTCGGACGGGTCCGCTTTGGACGTATGCCCCGGCGCGAGGAAGGTGACGGGCGGGGTGGAAGGATTCATGGCGTTCCTTCTAAGTGTGCTGGGAAACGGTTGGCCGTTACCGTGGATACTTCATTGTATTGGTTCTCCATTGTAGACGGTTGCCCTGTGATCATACGCGATTGAGCCTCAGGGCGAGTTCCACGGAGCCCACGTTGTAGCCGCTGCACGCGTAGATGCCGGTCAGTGGGTCGTCCTGTGCTCGGCCGGGGCGGATGGCCACGATGACCGGCGACTTGTCCGGATCCACGAAGGTGATGCGCGCCAGGCGGTCCGCCGTCGGCTCGGCGCACCGCCAGAGCCGGAACCGGCGGGGCAGGCGGGCGAGCATGGCCGCGATTGGGGCGCTGACGGGCGCATCATGCGGGCAGAGGGCGATGATGGGCTCGGCATCGGGGTCGGGGCGTTCCGCCAGCGACTCGCGCAATTCGTCCAGCACGTGGATGCTCGGTTCGGAACCGTGGGCGTCGAGGATGAACACCACGCCGCGCCGGCCGTGCAGGACCTCGCTCAAGGGGGTGTCGGTCCCGTCGTCGGCGATGAGCGGCAGGTCCTCCAGCGGCAGATGCGCCAGCAGGTCGGACTGCGCCGGCCGGCGCCAGTCCAAGGCGATGGTGCGGTCCCCATCCGCCACCCGGAGCGTCCGCGAGGCGGCCAGCTGGCTGCCGTTGGGCAGACGCGTGGTGGTGATGACGCGATACGTGCCCGGCTCTAGGCGGATATGGGCCGCGCCGTCCGTCCACGGGACGTCGCCCAGGTCGATGGTGGAGAAATCCATGCCGTACGGGGTGCGCTGCAGCCGGCCGATGGTCCAGTCCACGCCGTAGCGGGGGGTGTCGTCCCGTCCGGGGGCCGTGAGCGTGCAGGCGACCAGCCGGTCGCTTTCGCGGGCCTGAACGTCGACGAACCGCGCGCCGTCGAAATACTGCGGGCTGCGGGTTTCGGGATTCAGACGCGCCGGGATGCCCAGACAGCGGCAGACAGTGACGAACGCGATGCCGCGGTGCGGGCCGTCGCCGTATCCGCGGGACAGCAGCGCCGCCGTGCCGGTGTAGGGCTCGTCGTCCTCGGCGTCGCGCACGTCGCGCAGCATCTCCTGCCACAGCGTCCGCGGATCGGAACGGAACAGCGCGATGCGGTCGGCGCCGAACCGCTGCTGCAGTACGCGGTGGTCGCCGGCGAGCTCCTCGCCGTCCACGCGCGGATTGAGCACGGTGTCACGCCACAGATCCGTGCGGGTGCGTTCGTCGAGATCGGCCAGCATCCGCATCGTATGGTCCCGGATCGCCGCGGCCGCGGCCAGCGCGTCGTCGAGCGTCTCGGCGTGGACGTCGGCCAGATCCTTGTCGGAGAACGCCTGCAACAGCAGCATCCGGTCGGGTTCGGCCCCCGCCTCCAGGAAACGGGCGATAACCGGCCAATTGCCGCCGGCCAGACGGAGGATTTCATCGGTGTCGGCGTCGCCGGTGGCCGACTGCCGGGCGAATGACTCAAGGCGTTCGACGCGCATGGCTTCCGCGCGCCGCGCCCTGTCCGCGCCCACGGCCTTCTGCTCCGGCGTCAGCGCCGCGGCGCGGGAACCGCCGGCGGCGGGCGCGGACACCGACAGCGGCGTCCATGCGTCGTCGTCTCGGCGTTCGGCATCCAACGTCACGGTCACCGCGGTGGTGGATGCGGTGTCGACCAGCGCCTCGCCGAACCCATCCGGCGTCGAGGCGTGCACCAGCACGGTGCCGAGCCCGAGCTCGATGGCGGCACGGCCGTCCTCGTCGGCGGCCAGTTGGGCGATCGGCGCGAATTCGGCCATATTGAGCAGCTCGAAGCGCACGTCGGCACCGGGCACGGGGGTGCCGTCGGTGTCGACGACCGCGACGACAAGCCGGGCGGTCGGCGCGTAGGAGGCCGTGAGGTTCTGCAGTATCGCGGCCCCCTGCCTGCCGGCCGACGGCGAAACATCGACCGATCCGGTCGTGTAATCGCAGAACACGCGGGCGTGAATCAGCATCGCGCGGGCCGCCGCACAGTCGAACCATCCGCGGTCCAGCCGCTCCTCGGGTTCGCAGGCCCCCATGAAACGCCAGACGCCGTCGACCATCGCCTCAACCCAGGCGTGGTTGTCGTCGCAATGCGCCCAGCGCGGGGTGTACACCTGACGCGCGGGGATGCCGATGGCGCGCAAGGCGCTCACCAGCAGCGTGGATTCCTCCCCGCAGCGGCCCATGCCGCGGTTCAGCGCGCCGATCGGGCCGATCGTGCGGATGTCGGAGGGGGCGTAGGTCACATGTTCGGCGCACCAGTAATTGGTCTCGATCGCGGCGCGTTCCATGCTAAGCGGCGCGACCCGTGCGTCCAGCTCGCCTGCGATGCGGCTGCGGCATGGTTCGAGGCGCTCGTTGTTGACCCGCGGCCAGAACACGTAGTGGATGAAGACGTCCTCCGGCAGTGCCGCGGTCCATGCGCGGCTCCGGCGCAGCTCCAGGGCGTGGTCCACGTAGTCCAGCAGCGTCGCCGGCTCGCATTCGAGGATATCGGTGGTCGGCAGGGTGCCGACGAGCAGATGCATCAGGGCGCGGCGGTCGCCGTCGAGCCTGCCGATAAGCGTGTCGGCGGGGATCGTCAGGCCGCCCAGTGACGCCTTGCGGTCGCGATACCGGTTGTCGGCGTAGTCGTGCAGTGCGGGGGACAGGAGGTTCTCGCGCATGGGTGTGTCCTTGTGACGGCGGGATGGATACGGCAGTACTGTACGACGCCGCTTGTACCGTGACGGGGCGCGGGCGGTTCGGGTGGTAATCTGCCTAGTGACGCAGGTGTTGTGCGGGCGATGATGTGCCGCACGCCTGTGGTCGGAGGAAAGCGAAGGAAACACCGTCAGGAAAGGAAAACCCGCATGAATGAATACGTTGGCATCGATATTGGTGGCACCAAGATCGAAGGTGTGCTGGTCGACGAGCGCAACACCGTGCTCAACACCTGCCGCATCCCCGCCCGGCCGGGCGCGCAGAACGTGCTCGACGACGTCATCGGCATCACCCGCAGGCTCGGCGGGGAGCCGGTGGCCGTCGGCGTGGGCCTGCCCGGACAGGTCGATTCGGTGACTGGCGTGGTGCACGACATCGTCAACCTTGACATCGTCAAGCTGGAGCTGGGCCGCGAGGCCAGCAAGGCGCTGGGGATCCCGGTGCAGGTTGAAAATGATGTCAATGCGGCCGCGCTGGGTGCCGTGGCCCTGATCGATGACCAGGTCTCCGCCGGCGATACCGTGGTGTTCCTGAACTTCGGCACCGGCCTGGCCGCCGGCGTGGTGCGCGACGGCCATGTGGAACGCGGGTACAGCGGCTCCTACGGCGAGATCGGACACATCCCGGTCGACCCGAACAAGTTCCTGTGCAACTGCGGCCAGCGCGGCTGCCTGGAGACCGTCACCTCGGGCGGCTCGGTGGCCAAGCTGTGGCCGGGCCAGCCGCCGCTGCCGGACCTGATCGAGAAGACCAAGGCCGGCGAGCCCCGCGCCATGGAGGTGTACGGCATCGTGCAGCACGGCCTGGCGGACACCATCCAGGTGGTCGGCCAGGCGTATGACCCGAAGCTGATCGTGCTGGGCGGCGGCATGGCCAAGACCGGCCG